>Ga0209367_1007520_pt1 | contig 15008 bp, 11 predicted proteins | sample WorMetLIZISLAND2_FD_187412 | JGI IMG/M metagenome (GOLD analysis project Ga0209367, IMG submission 187412) | Marine gutless worms symbiont microbial communities from Max Planck institute for Marine Microbiology, Germany - Olavius geniculatus... ... | reverse complement strand
GAAACACTTTTTGCTTCTGAATGTTTAATGGAAACCGCAAATTCGCCCATTTTTCTGAAATTTGGAAACGCAAAAGACCATCAAACATTGTTGAATTTTGCAATTCTTGCTGGAAAATGGCAAAAAAACGCAACTTTTCATATAAAGTCGCCTGTAAAAAATTTTTATGGCCGGGCCAAAGGGGGGGCATCGCACCGTGGCCCCCCTAAATACGCCACTGATAATAATAATATTCAACTCTCCCTAATTTTCCAAAAAAACCTATCCTGGTTTTTTTTGTAGCGTTTGCCTCAATCAGGTTTATAAGCTTATGGTTTAAACTCTCTTGCAACTGTTGTCTATTGTTACTTACTCTTATATAGGCATAGCCAAAAATTGGAGTCACAAAAGGTGAACTAGCCCCAAGGTGCAAAAATTGAGGCCGAAAGCCAATAACAAAGGTGGACTTCTTGGGGAGAAGCCTGTCGCTGGAGCTGTGCCCCGGAAGCAAACGGTTTTTGAGCATGAAAACCCCCTAAAAATGCATACGCTGAGTATAAATTTTATTAGTTTTACTGCAGAAATGCATACATATACTAGGCAAAAAAGTGACTTTGGCATCTTGGGGGGCCATGGTCCCTTTGGCCCCCCCAAATCCGCCTATGGTCTGTCATAACTGGACATGTGTACGTTCTATTGAAGAAGGTAGCGAAAGACAACGTCGAGCATTTTACGTCACAACACCTCATTGAAGTTTGCAGTGATGACAATAGTATCATGAAAAGTTGTAGTAAACAAAATAAAAATGCGTATTTTTCCTGATTACGCGCATGCTGAGAATTTGTGTTTTTTTGTCTTTATTACATGTTGTAAGCCCGAATTTTCTGTTTATTTAGGCATTTCGGTCTTAGCGACATTGCCGTTTGTAGCACCCTGTTTAAGCGTCCGCGTTATAGGCACGCGAAACTGTAATTTCAACTTCGAGTCCCGCACACCGATATTGCCGATATATGTAAGGGAAATATGCTTCACCAACCGATCATTTGATGTTTTGCAATCTTTGAGGACAACTATTTATCGCTCTTGTTCTTGGACAAAAAATTTCGGCTTTGGCAATAGCGAAATCATTGTCACGCTGTTAAATGAGTTTAATCTTATTTGATGTAATGGTTACCAGATTCAATTAACTATTATTTAAAACATCTGATAGCTTTAGTACTTTGTAAAAACGAAATTACCGCATTTTTCATTGTCTTTTTTCTTGAAACTGTGCACTGTCTTGAAATAATTTTAGAAGCCTTGGCTTTGGTTTTAATTACACTACTGATTCTGTCGTTTTTTTCGGTCTTGGTTCATAGATCTTAATAACAAGAAATGTTTCACATCTTTTAAAAGAAGAACATTGCAAGTGAACCCTTTGGAACAAAACCTCCGTCGAGACAAAAAGCCATACGACAAAACCCCATTTACGCTAATTTCTCTACTGTCCTGTATTTGATTTTTAAAAACTGTTTTTCCGGCAAACTTACAAAAATTGTATATCAGAAACATCACTATTACTACTCGTCGTTCAATTATTGCAGACCTTTTATATCTTTGTCTACTGACATTAGGCTTATGTTGCTATTACGATTGGGTAAGCCTACATCATTTCCTTGTACGTGGTGACACCGATTCACCACACGACTTTGCTACTGTTTAATCCCATCGTGCTAAGTACGTTGTGTTATGATTAATGAAGCGGGACGCGGGCGAGTGGCATTGAACGTTCTGTCGGCTTGTAACGCATGGCGCGGTGCAGTCTAGCATGGCGTGCTGTGCTTCTACGCTGATCGTCAGTCCTCGCATTCCAGACTGCACGGTCGTGCTTCCAGGCGGGCACGTTGACGTCAAATCGGACTCGGTCACTCTAGCCAGTGCCTGGTGTGGCCGTCAGTGTCCCATTATAGGATCGCCCCGAGAAAAGTTCCCCCCGGCCGACAATTTACCGGCAAAAATCCGCCCCAACCTGCGGCCGCCCGGGCGGGACGGATTGGGCGGAACAGATTTTTGACGGTAAATTGTCGGCCGGGGAAACTTTTCTGGGGGCGATAAGGCCAGCGATATTTTAATAAGGGGAGACATATCAAATCCGTGATAATCTCTTTCCGGGCGGATTTTTCATGTGGGTGATATTTTAATGTGACACCGGCTTAATGTGTCCGGGACGTGTCCTCAAGTAGGTCCGAGTAGACGGGACGGGACGGGACGAAGGGTCGACGGGACGGTGACAAACGTCGCCGGTGGCCCCGCACACCGACCGTCGTGACAAGTGGCGACCGCGCGCGGTCGGCGTCTTTTGTTGGCGTTAATTAGCGCAGCGCTATTAATTCAGTATTAGCGCCAGCCGGGCCGCTCGCTGAACCTGCTGAATGGATGCAGCGACAGACAAGACGCTGCTGCTGCTGCTGCTGCTGCTGGATGGTGCAGTCAGTCAGTCGTCGGCCACGCTCTGCATACTCAACGCCTGCCTGCCCGGCCCCGCCAAGCCATGTCGTCGCCGCCCGCCCGCCGCATAGCTCCAAGGAGTCGACGACGCACGAAGACGGCCGCCGTCCGTCCGTCCGTCCGGCAAGCATTAATAATTTATACGGACGGACGGACGGACGGCAGGGCGGACGGACAGGAAGAGAAGAGGTAGGGAAGCTAAAGCGACGGACGGCTGCGGTGGGGATGAGGAGACGCATGTCTACTAGCGGGACGTCACGACAGACCCCGTACGACCAACCGACCGACGGACCAGGCGCTCAGACAAGAATCGATACCGACAGCCGGGCCGGACGGTCACTCCAAGCAACCGCCCGCCCCGGCCGAACCAGCCCCTGCCCAGCGCCTTCCCGGACCGATCCGTCTAAGTACCGTCACCGACCGAATCCGACGACCGTGCGACGACGGCCGAAATGGAAATTCTCGCGAAACCGCGGCGCGCGCCGGCGTCCTGTCCCCAACCGGCGACATACATGTATGTACTTTGGACAGGACGCTCCGGCCCCGGTCGCCAGTGCGGAAAATATGTTCCGCGTATATGCGTTGAAACGTCGCCCGGTGGGCGTTACCGGCCGCTCGGTGAATCCAGGAAACGTCCTTATTACCACCGTCATCAAATATACCCGCTCCACTTCGCATTGTCAGCTGTCTCTGCATGCTGCCATGATGTATAACATGTTCAACATACGCTACACTACGCCTACTACTATACAGTAGACGCTTTCACGTGTATCATTATCATGGTCGTCGTCGTCCTCGTCGACATTATTATCATTTTACGTCGTATTTGCTCGAAATTAACAAATGACAAAAAAGCACATGCGCAGGCTACTTGCAAACAACTTGTTTTAAACACCCATCAATCCTACAGAATATATAATAATACAGATCAAGAAAACATTACAGTATTTATAACTCGACAATTGTTACCAATTATCACTTCAAAATCGATCGAATCCAAAGGGCTGATGCTATACAATGAACTAAAATGTTAATAGCTCCCAGTGAGAAAGAATAACTAAGAGACTACTAAACATATACAAGCTTTAACAATTTGCAAACCTATACGAGCAATTGTCATAAGAAAAAGCTCTGCTAACTGAAGACCTCGCTTATCCGGTGATATCGTGCAGTAGATTTTTCAGGAAATGTTCGCTCAAAGACGCTCAACGTCGTTGATGTTGAAGCCAGTTGGAAGTTACGTATAGGCCTACGACTTCTGTCAGTGATTAATCGTAGATGCAACGCCATGTTGCATCGTTTATCAGATCTGACGGCTATCTGTAGTGGCAACTTTTGTCGACATCATAGGCCGATAGGCCTATAGCAGAGATGCGAATAGATGGCCAGCGTCTGGAGCAAAAAATTATTCAAGGCACGACCCCTTCAAAGTTAGTCCAGCCTAATAAACCTACACTCTTTATCCATATGATTTTATGCAGTCGTCCTAGTAAGTGTTGCGCCTGCCTGTCTGTCTGTCTGCTTGGGATCGTAACTCGAAAACAAAAGGCGTAGAAAAACTAAGATTGCCAAGCAAAAGTAGTCAATGTGCCGATATGCATTATTCAAAAAGATTAGGGTTAGACTGAGGGCTGCACTAGGCGGACAGCGGACGCAAATTTATTTATCAAATCTAATCTCTCTACTGCCGATTGCTAACACGCACCTCGGAAATTCCGGGCCAGCTGTCGCTAGGATAACCGACCGTACTGGTTGTCAGTGACCTTCAATGTCATCCAAGGTCGATGATTTTCATGTCATTTAAAGCCAATATGCGACTTATATTAGTGATCAATAGCAACATAGGCCCTATCTTGCACTGTTTAGATACAGTACATCCGTGACGGACGGACGGACAGACGGACGGACGACAACCATGACAACAGCTCGAACGATACTCAAGTACAGTCGGCTAAAAACGAAAACCCTGGCTAGACGTTGCGTAAGCCTAAGCATGCACACAGCGACGTGTCGTAAAACGTTGCATGCACATTGAATATCAACATAACCGGCGAGTCGAGTCGACCGACGGCTTAGCATCACCTGGCATTAACGCGTTTTTTACGATCAACTTCGTAGCTAGTCATATCTGCCACGTGCCACTGTGCGACAAACCCACCTCTCCCTCCCTCGCGACTGAGCCCTCCACTGATGAAACGCGTTCTTTTAAGTGTACTCCGTTTCTGGAAGTTCCCTTCTCCGATATTGGAGTGTGCCACCGAGAGAGATCGCGGTTGTACAAGGGTAAGGTGACCCATAATCTATACGAACGTAGGGTCCGGAGCAGATTCCGGTCTCTAGGCAGCCAGGTTATGGTGAGGCTGCTATATAGAATGCTACAGTCAACGCTAGGTAATTTGGCGCACGTGGGTGATGGCTGCAGGCAGCAAAACTGCATTCAAAATTGCGCCAAAGCCGCTACAATTAGCGACATGGTTACTTTTGGCAACTTTAAGTCGCCGTCGCCCTATCCAATGGTACCTTCGCCGACCTCTTAGCCACAATATATATATATATACGTTAAGCCTACAGACGACATATCGTACCCAAGGCTCGACCTAATTTTTTTACCACTATGGGCTCGACCTAACGGTCGGCCAAAACAGGGGCAATAATATTATGCAGATTTTCAAGAAAGTTGAAAAATACTCAACTAAGCTCACATTTCAATACAAAATACAGGTACGAAATACAAGTGCGTTTAATTTTTACTGTTATTTAATTGAACACAATTTCAAGAAAGAAATGTCTGCTTTTAGTTTTGGGCGCTCTTGCCCTGTTGTATTTTGTGAAAATTTGGGGGCTACATATACGCAAGAAAGGCGTCTGTGGATATGGATATATCGATGGATATCCATGAAAAACCTGTGGATATGGATATGGATGTGGATGAGAAATTTCCTATTCACGGCAAGCCTGCTAATCATGGTCTTGGTCTAGTTGCGGAGAAAATATGGACAGCGTGCGGTAAGGTGAAAATATATAGCATCTCTAAAGGAGGGCATTATGTCTGTACCCCACCACGTACATTATGATGTGGCGTTGTAGAACAGACCACGCTGCCGCCGCTCGAAATTAATTTCAGCAGCTAAATATCGACAGTAAAACGGAAATGAAAACTGGACGCGGTTCGCACACGTACAAATTTCCCGCCAGGGAAGCTCGCGTTACGTTGCTTGAGGCGTTTCGGTCTCGTGCATCTAAATAATTTATGGGATACGTTGTGTCGGTCGTTGCATAAGCGACGATGCGTATTTCTTGCGATACCGCTCGGTGAATAATGCTGCGTCGTCAGAATGCAGGATACGATTGATGACTCTTACATTAACTTAACGAGAAAGACAGAATACTACGTCGTGTCTGTTGTTCCGTCTGAGCTTTGCATCGTCGTCATCAGTTTTTTTAAGAACGAACATTCTTCAAATACATTGTGCACAATTTTCGTATTAAATAAATACATTAGCCATATGTGTACCCGAAAGACGATAGACAACCCGCTGTTAGCGTAGCGTTCGGTATGACTCCTTTCGAATTTATGGAAAAGTTTTACGGTTTCTGAAACTACACGGTATTTCACTAAAAATGGCCCCCTTTTTCCTAATTCATAATTCAATTAAATTATCGGATTCACTTAAATATCGATCAATTCACACAACATTTTAACCAGTTGTAGCTGAAGAGATACTAATTCAAAATATTTCAACAAAGTATGGCAGTTGGTTAAGTTAGTTAAATATTCTTTGCTAGTCGTGATGTAACGCTGACGTCATAATGAGTCGTGAGTACAAGCTTGCTTGTCTCAACTGATGCATCAGTTGCTACCTCGCTTCGATAGTAAACTTAATCTGGTTCGCTGACGAAAAAATGTTCATCTTGTCAGCACCAAGCAACATGGGGGCTAAAGTCAGGTGTCTATCGAGCCAGAAACTCGACCATCTCGCAAGCTCTGTGTGCTAGTGCACTGTCATGCTCGAACATGCAAAAGTCAACCTATCCCCACGGACACGTAAATGCGACCGCTTTTCGCGTTCTTGTGTGGCTGCAACTGTAAAACTTAAAGAATTTGTCATCAGCAAACCAGATTAGGTTCACCATTAGAGCAGGATAGCAACTGACACACCAGTTGAGACAAGCAAGTTTGTATGCACAACACATTATGTCGTCAGCGTTACGTCACGACTAGCAAAAAATATTTTATTAACTGCCATAATATGTTGACATATTTTGAATTGATATTTCTTCAGCTGCAGCTGGTTAAAATTTCGTGTAAATTGATCATCATTTAAGTGAATTATAAAAGAAAGAAAAAGGGGTCCATTTTTATGAAACACCGTGTAGAATATTCCAGGCAGCCGACGATGAAGATTTGGTGATTTTAGTTAGCGCCGTTTTTGACTGATCCACCGGTGTGACGGACGGACAGACAGACAGACAGAATTGCGATGGCTAAGACGCGCTAAAGCAGTAGCTGCTTTCGCGCGTAAAACAGTTGGCTACGAATGACAGCGATGGTACGAACAGTCGATGGTACGAAGTCCAGTTACAGTGTAGTTTACATGGTTAAAACAAACTGAATTGCGCAATCCATGTGACTGTTGTCTGTTTTTAGCCCACCGTATCGTTAGTCATAATTTTTGAGTTATGATTCCACACCATTAGTTCATCTTGCTATAATTTTAAAAAAACAATGTGATTAGGCCTATGTGACGGACAAAGTGTAGGTCGTAATTTTGTATACGGTGTTCAATTGGACACTAAACCAAAAAACCCGAATTTTTTAAACCTTAAAAGATTTAAAACATATAATCTAAAAACTTTCTTTAAAAACTTAGATTTTTTTCTAGCTTTGGTTATGAGTAGGCCTAAGTCAGTGGCAGATCCAAAATTTTGGAATAGAGGGCAAAAAGATAGGAAGTGGGGTCTGAAATGGGGGCACAGACCCTCCCTAGAAAATATGTTAAAATTTTATGCATAAATAATGCCTTTTTGTGCAAAATTTTGACTTGTTTTAAGATGCATTTAGTCAAAAGTGGGGCGGCCGCTTCTTCTCTAAATCTGCCACTAGCAAAAGACTTTAAAACGAAATCAGCTGTATTTCCAGCCGAAAATCAGCCGAAAATTTGTCAGCCGAAACTCAAACGGAAAAAATGCGGCTAGCCGGATCTCAACCGAAAAATGTGTCTGCCGGAGTTTGGCCATGAAAAAATTCGGCTCTGGGGTTTAATGGGGTAGGCCTATATTTACTGCAGTCGTTCGTCGTTTCCTGAATAAGATTGTTGTATAGCAGATTTGAACGTATTCACCAGGTGTCTCTATCTGCCAGTCGACGCACTTACTGGCGGTCTGGCCTCAGCAGTCAGCAGTCGATAGTCTTGTTCATTTTTTGGATGACATTGCATATATCATTTATATAGAGAAGAAACAATACTGATCCAAGAACTGAACCCTGAGGCACACCCACCGTGACAGAGCCAATATCCGAGTAACTCTCTGTTATAGATGTGATTTGTTTTTTTCCACTCAGGTAACTTTTGAACCACTGGTTCACAATACCTCTCACACCATAATTTTGTAATTTATACAGTAAAATATCATGATTAACCGTGCCTTCTGTAAATCAATATATATGCCAATGATAAATTCGTCATCATCATCTCTCTTTAATAAAACAGATTGACAAAATGCAACCATACATAGCATACAAAAAGACATAAAAATCTGATAAATGTCATTGAATATAACTTTGTCCAAATGATTACTACTGTAGTGTGACTATTAGGTGGAAATTGCTGACTAATAAATGTCTTTGAACAACATTCTGTTTATGTCTATCTAAATGGTGATAAATGTTGTCTAGTACTTTCATAAGTGCAAGGATTGTAGAGTGATGTTTTCTGAAACCAAACTGAAATTCATATAAAATTTTATGAACTTCCAAAAAATTATACAGCCGCTTGCACGTGAGTTTTTCCATTATTTTATCGACAACAGTCAATAAAGAAATTGGTCTGTAATTACCAGGATCATTTCTGTCACCCTATATGTAAATTGGAATAACCTTGGCTAATTTTAGCGAATCAGGAACAACTCCTGCAGAAAATGATAGATTAAATATATGTCTTATGTTAACAGATTAGCTATGGGCTCTATCCGAACAGACTTCTGTCGATATTCTAAATCCAATGTTATCAATTCCTGGTGACTTATTGTTTTTCAAACCCATGATTATTTTTTTTCTATTTCACTTGCGTCAACAGAATTACAAAACATACTCTGAGGATTCGGCGAAGAACAATATCGAGTAAAATCATTTGTTCCAACTTTATCTAACGACTGAACTAAATTATCTCCAACAGTACAAAAATAACTAACAAAGCATCGAAATCAAGTGTTACTGACTGTATAAACTGATACAAATCTGAACAATTTTTGTTCAAGCTATGAATATTCAAATGAAAAATACTTAGTGCAATCTTGTCACTAATACTATCACAGGCAGAGTCAAAGCCGATGATGATGATGATGGTGATGATCACAGACAAAGATAATGCTGTAGTAAAGTTCTTTCCTTATTGGGCCTACTTAGCGTTCATAGTGCAGCGTTAGATGGAAGGGGACAGTTTGTCATAGGGGAGAGAGTAAGTAATGACTATACAACATTTCGTTAGACCACGCTACTATCTTATGGTAATCTTGTGGAAGGGGAGACTTTGTCATGGGGGAGAGAGTCTGTAATGGCGGGGGCGAATCTATAATAGGCTCTGTACCAGGCTAAATTCCTGCGAGGGGAGACTCTGTACCGGTACAGACCCTCCGGGGGAGACATTTCAGGGGAGGGCGGTCTTATAATAGGACACCGGTTTTAAGACCTTAGGCTAGGACTTTTAAGTGACCGTCATTCACCAAATGTCGCCACGAAGCTGAGCACTATACTGACGAACTTGACAGAATCAGTGGGAAAGAAGACCGGCAACTCAACCCCCGCCCCCTCAAGCTGCCCGTGGGGCAAGTGGGGCCAATGTGGGGGCACGTACTTAAGGCCCAAGGACTCAAACGCGACCGTGCAACAGGGAAGGAGCTAGAGGGGGCTACAGACAGACAGACATACAAACTCTACGCGCATTATAGTAAGATATTAGTGAATTGCAACATCGTGCAACATCGTTCGTTGTGTGTGCTTTCACTGCAATGTTTCGTGCATAACACGACGTGTCAGTCAATCAGTCAAAAGGATTCCTGTTATAGGAAGGCAGCCCACACCGACTGGGTGTGTGTCGCATAGCGTGCGTCGTCACAGTATTTTTAAACAGTTTTGTGCTTTACATTGCATAATATCTGACATTACGGACATGTAAATTTACTCAATTCTGTAAAGCAGGAGTTCCAATATTCCATTAATCTACGCTTATTTGACGATCGAATAATATTAAAGTAATTAAAAAAATGTTTTGTTGCCGTTCCATATATACTGTGACGGCCCTGCGAAACAGGCACGACTTCGTGCGCTTCATTCCAGTCACCCTCTCGATGTAGTCCCACCTGCAATATCAACAATATTAATGATGAGTTTTTAACGCGTTAACGCATGCGGTAAAAAAAATTAACGCTTAAACAGCTTTAATGGATACGATAATAATTTTGAAAGTGGCTTGAATTTCTGGATGATATTTTCCAGGAAGAATGACTTCTGCATGGCCAGTAGCGAGGTACTGCATGGTTTCTAAGTCAGGGGAAGTCAAAGAAAGTCAGGGAATGTAAAAATATCAGGATACAAAGGTTAGCAAAAATGCAGAAAAATGTTGAACTAACAGTTCATTTTTTTTCTCCTCGCTTCGCTCGCAGATTGTACCTCCACTTTAAAATTTGTTCTGCCGCTCTTGTTTCTAGTATGATTGCAAACGATTGAAAACCGACATTGGCATTTCGCGTGAACAAAAATTAGTCAGGGAAAACGATTTATTTTGTCCTGGAAAGTCAGGAAAAAGTCAGGGAAAATGAATTCTGCAGAGTAGTAACGAGGGCAGCCACACTCCCTGCCTTGTTGCACGACGGAGAAAAGCTGTTTTGCGATGTAACTAGACAGACTTACTCCGTCTATCTGCATAACACGAATTATTGATCGGCCGTTTATTTGTTGCTGTTATAACAGATCTACTGTAAGTGTAAAAATAGAAAACATCGCATCGTCTATTTACTTACTTGTTGTTGCAAACTGCAGTGACCGAAAATGACGTCAGTCACGGCACTATTAAAGTGAGCAAAGCAAACTGTTAAGATTGTGAATATTTCTGTGGCCTAGGTTTCAGTGGTTAAAGTATAAATACACGTACATAGGTGGTGGAGCGCTAGTTTGGCTTTGGGTACCCGTTGGTGGTTGTGGGCCCCTTGCTGCGTCTTTTGGGATCTTAAGGTAGGGGAACGCTTTGGACTAAAAACTATAGAGGTGAGGAACTGCGTTCCCCGTTTTCCCCATTACTTCAACTATTGCTAGTAACTCTGTGTAGCCCTCAGCGGCGTCGTGGGCAAAAAAGGGGCAAGAAGTTGTCATTTTCCGACAGACAGTAAAAATTCAATTCCACAGAATTCCGACATATACTGCACATTTCCCACAAAAGAAATCGTGGGTGCTCAGAATTACATTCTTGCCTTTAAATGTCGTCAAAGTGGAAGTTTTTCAGCTTCAAATTTAGCGTTTTTTGACGAAATTGTTTTTCGACAAGCAAAAAAGTTTCTGACAACCCAATTGGGGGCTGCCGTCCGCCCATGACGCCACTAATAACCCTCGAATACAAAACTGCCCCCTGGCCTTTTTGTGGTCTCAGGCGCTTTTTCGTATTGACGTTGCGTTTAGAAAACAGTCATCGTAGCTAGTAAATTAAACAAATTTTTGCTACTATAGGAACGTTCACATCTTTTACAGTATTATGCTTAGCGCAACATCTTGGAAGCGTCTGAATGTGCGTCCGTCACACCCTGAAACTGTATCAAAAAGTGCGGGGATTTTTTTTCGAACGAGGGCGTCAAAAGGGGTATCCCTAAGAAGTTATTTTACCGCTATCGTTAGCTTGAAAACAGTTGCAGATAGACACAGCCTTGCTGCTTATCATAACGAGCTGACGAGCTTTCCAGAGGTTCCAATGTTGATGACCTTGAACGACCTTTAAATTTAAAAAAGTGTGTTTTCGCAATTTTAAGCTGTGATGCATATTCCAACAGTGAATTGTACCGAATTTACTTGAAAGATTAGACCAGGACAACCGGACAACCTGCGACGTATGAAATTTTTAGCATAAACATTAGATTTGACCGTCTGAGTTTCAACCTCGTATATGTTCAAGGAGTCCACAGTACGGAGGCCTCAAATTTGGGTACCCTTTCAAAACGCATTATTATTTTATGGCGCGTTGTACACTGATACCCCAGGTGGCAACACCGATGCTGTCGCGCGTCACGTAAGCATTGCTCAGATTACTTGTACTATACGTCATTCTGTTTTCAAGTTTAGAGCCCGTGCATGACCCTACAGACAGACATGGAAACGGACGGACGCGACTCGAAATGCGGCCCGGAGGACGACCGCATAATAACGTCTGATGGTACTTTTACGAGTTACGACCCATATCGATAGAAGGCGCGCAGTTATGCGTTTGACATGAAATAAATGAAGCTGATACTGGGAACTCGGCGTCAATAGACCTACCGCGTGACGATATACGCCGACAGCCGGGCAACGCACAGTGCTGGAAGGGAATTGATCAAATGTGTCGTGACTACCGCGTGCAGTGGGGTCGGACAAGTCGACGTTGGCCGATATCCGGGACAGACTGACGCGGTAACAGACGCGCAGCATCAACGCCGCCACAGCCGCGGCGGAAGCAAGTCACGGGTGTCCGGGTTCGCTAATTTCAGTCCGCCGTTAGCGAGCGGGCAGTCCGAGTCTTCCATGCAGCGTGTACAGAATGTGCGGAGCTATCGAACATCGTCAGCTCCATTGCTCCAAGCTCTTCAGATCAACGGCGTCGACTGTTGACATCTGTTGATTTATTGACTCGATTACAACTGGGGATAGTTGTCCCGACCGCCCCATAGGCGATCGTGAGATTCATGTACTATCAGAATTTTTCTACCGGAATAAGAAGAGGGGCGGAGACTGTGGTTGGTAGACTGCATAAAGTCTTCAGACAACAGATGTGGGAGCCTATAGCCTATAGAATTAACATTTTGACGTAATTATGGCCTTTGAAAACAGTGATAAAATTACAGCGACGGATTCTCAGCAGCAAACATGAGCTGTTGTTACAGTTTAGCTCTTAACTTCCGCCTCTGGGCCCCGTTGGGGGACTTGCGTCCCTTAACTCTATAACCTTCGCCCTCAACCATGGCGACGCCAGTGGTAAGCGGAAAGCTTTTTTCTGCCAATGACTTTGCAGATGCATCGCCGTCAATATATTGGCTGTACATTTCGCGGAACATAAAACTTCCAATTAAACCTATCCGTAACTGTAGCGGATTCGAGTTCGTAGACTATCGATTTGTGGTCCGCCCACCCCGAAAAGCAGGCTTCATATAAGTGCGCATGTTATAGCACAGTCTGGGTCAGCTATGGAACGCCGTCCGTATAACTCGGTCAACGGTTAGAGTGAGTGAGTAGGGTTTAACGTCCCACCCGACACAGTATAGGTCATTTCGGGGACGGCCTTTGCAGGCAAAATTACACATACACATAATAACGAAACAAAAAGTTTTTAATCCGTTAGGCTAGACTAGTATACGAGTAATTATTTTTGTAGATCATCTGGTAGATGGATCAGACTCATGTTAAAGTCTTAAAGTGACACCCGTAGTTGCTGCCGGAGTAGCTTGCCATGCAGCGCATTCTTACCATATATCCATATATCTGAAACTAGAAAAAATATGTCACCCCACTGCCGATCTTATGCGGCCGTCCGTCTAGACCTGCAGAGCCCTAGACTCTCTTTTCAACTGAAAATTGACACACCGGTTACTCCTGTCTTAGTAAACGTTTACACAGATTTCGTTTTATGTTCTGCGTCTTTTTGTTTTCGAGTTTGGAGCGCGTACGGGACAGAGAGACAGACGGACGCCCAAAACCCGCAATGCGGCCTAGTTACCATTAGAACGTCCGCGTATAATCAGTATTGAGCCTTAAACTACCCTTTTAAGTATATGTCTTAATTTAGCGACTTTAATTATTGATTTTAGTGGTCTGCTCATTAGCATATTTAAGGCAGACTCTTAATTTTAGATAAACAATGCTGTATTTTCTTTATAGGTCCTATCGTATATAGTTCTTATTTTCTAATAAATCGTCTACCAGCTAACTCCGACCGGACCTTTTCCTGCTTGTTTTTCCGTTGGTACTGCTGTTATTTTTGTGTCCGTTGACGTCGTCTGCATAGATAAGGCCATCGTCACAGTTGGTACATGTATACTGTGCCTGCAAGTGGTCGTATAAGATTCAAACCAAAGTCTGAAACCAGTGACCACTAGACCACTTGCAGGCATACCTGTACCAACTGTGACGATGGCCTTATCTATGCAAGCAACCTTCAGCAAGTTGCTAACTATATAGCTCAGCCTTCTATCCTGAGCGAGACGAAAAATGGATAACAGCTCTCGAGCTAAGGGGTGACAGCCTAGAGTATGACTGGCTGATGCAGTCGTTATGCCTCCATGCTGCAACGCGGATACAGATAGTGGATAGCCGCATAATGCGCCGTCGTATCATTAGCTCACGCCAATTAGCTGCCACTTGCAAGATTGTAAAGCATTTCTGTTCACAAATCTGACCATAGCAAGTACCTGGTCCTTTACCTTTACCTATAGACCGAACGGTATATATCCGGTGCGTTATAGGCTTAAGCGCCGGCTTCTGTTACAAAATTTACGGCATCTATACCCGTTTGGCATTAGGCCTAATCATTCGCAGGAGACTGCTACACAGACAACGCTGGGCTCCTGCAGCCGCTTGCAAGACCACCCGGATCGATTCCTAGAAAACTTTATGCTGTCGTCCGGCTGGCCGGCCGGCCGGCTGGCTGCATAAAGGCGATCTATCCCTGGGTGCGGTGCTTGCGTCTTCAGACGCGGCTCGGCGATTGCTCTGCGGCCGACTCGGCGTACAAGAACACTGCACAAGTTGGTAACTAGCACCGCGTGATGCGATTAGACCGTAAGTTACGACTGAGCATCAACACAGCACTAAGCCTGAGCGTCCTGTTAAAGGAACAGTGTAGAGAAACAGTGTGCGTGATGATTCTCCGGGCTGCTATTCAGAGTGCATCAACGCATGGGGCGTGATAAGACGTCCTTGCTGTCGTTTGGCGATTTGTGAGGTCAACAAGGGCGGCGACAGGTTTTCAGAGCTAGGGGGTCCAGGTCGAGTGGTTATCGATTTACCGCCGCTACCCCTATTCCCCATTTATCCTTCCAAAAACTCATGGGTCGTCTTCGTGAAGGCTGGGGGTCCGGACCCCTATACC
>Ga0209367_1007519_pt1 | contig 15009 bp, 8 predicted proteins | sample WorMetLIZISLAND2_FD_187412 | JGI IMG/M metagenome (GOLD analysis project Ga0209367, IMG submission 187412) | Marine gutless worms symbiont microbial communities from Max Planck institute for Marine Microbiology, Germany - Olavius geniculatus... ... | reverse complement strand
TCTCAGTCGTACCTGAATTATGTTATCAACTGTGCCTCGCTAGTGGTTTTTTTAGATTTATTCAATTCTCCCCAGTAACCCCAATATTAATTGCATGACAACGACTTGGAGGCTGGAGTATTAGAATGAACAAAACCCATATAGGGTGAGTTTATACCTGGCATGTGAACAGTGCATTGGCAGCTTGCCACTTAGTCAGGTTATGTTTTGTATAGACTTATGTCTTTATCTTTGTCGATATTATTTGTGTCCTGGGGGTTTCATTTTCTACCAAGCTAGGGAGGGAGTTTGTAACTTGTACAGAATGGGACCTTCGACCGGACAGGGCCCAAAAATGAGTGGATTTTGATATTTTGAGGCTTAAGATTGTGTAGCTCTTGATCAACGTGCCTGCACTTTTGTTCTTAAGCTGTTTATTATTAAGCTCTGTCATTATCATTATACTAATAATAATTTTCTTGACATTGGCTTTACCCCCTTTCCCAGCATTGCCCGTTATCTGGTTTGGCTGTTGGTATCTCTTCAAAAGATTTGTTCTTCTATTCTGTCCGTGTTGTCCATGTACCAAAGCATAGTGATAGAAAGATGGAATATTTAGTATACTTGTACAGAGAAACTTGAAATATATGAAGTATTTGGTACAACCCTAGTTGCTGATGCTCGTATACAAGGTGTTTTCTTTCCATGGCTTTATTTGTTGTCTGCTAATTCCCGTACGTGTATCACTCGCCTTATTGCTGCTGGACTCTGTGGTGTGACTTGCAGTAAACGTCACAACACCATGTCGAATGCAGTGGCGTAGCCAGAAATATCAATTGGGGGCCTCGTTTCCCTTTCTTCTTTTCTTCGTTTCCCTTTCCTCTTTTCTTCCCTTCCCTTTACCCCTTCCCTCTCTTCCCCCTTCCTCTCTTCTTCCCCTCCGTTCCCTTAGAAGTGGGACCCTCTAAAATTCAGCTAGAGCTATTAGGGGAGTGCTGTGAGCTCCCCTGGGGGTCTGGGACAGAGTCCTAGCTGAAATCGAATTGGGTGCATTTGACTTTAAAACATGAGGTCTGGGGCAACAGTTTTGATTATTTTCCTAAAACTTAACCGACCAAATTACAAATATAATGCAGTTTAAACGTATGCTTATGTCTTGACTGTAGGATAAGGAGGTCTGGCCTATTGGCCCCCTTGTCTACGCCGCTGGTCGAATGCTTCGTGCCTCTGTCTCAAAAGGCGCGCGCAGAGCGACGAGTTTTTGACGAACTGACCAATGGGCAAGCAGTAATGCATTACAGTAGGCACCGCCAGTAACTGCGTGACTATACGCACGTAACGCGTCAACCAATGACCAATGGGCTAGCTTTGCTTGACCGTTGGTCAGTTCGTCAAAAACTAAACCGTGTCAGTTCAGTTCAGTTACGTCGCTCTGTACGCGCCTCTATCTTCACGTTTAGTGGCGCTATATACATCTGCTTTTAACTATAACGGTTAACCAAGCTGTGACTGTAGTCTGGGACGTTTGGGTCATAGCTGTATTGCGTAGATGTGTATATAGGTCCGGACTGGAGAAAACTACGTTTCTATAAAAGCTACAAACGTGACAATTGCAGTTTCTGGCTGTTTTATGCCTCTTCTGTTCTACACTTTATGATACAAATCAGATTTATATAGGCCTAATTACACATTTTAAAGGTGATTTTTGAGTTCTGACGTCACTTCTTAATTTACTCCAAAAACGAAGTGACATGGAGAATGGAAATTCTTGCTGCAAAGTTTTAAAATTTGTGATCCGTTTTCTTTAAGTTTCTGCAGTAACCCCTCCCCCCAAAAAAACTGTAAAAATCTGAAAATGGTTTCCAAAAATCTAGATTTTTTCCAGCTTTGGTACGAGCGAAATGCACATAGGCCTATGGGGACTATTGTCAGTCACATGGCTTCGCTTGGCGCCAGCTTGTGTGTGAATTAGGCCTGTGTAGGCCTACTCTCGAGACTCTCTGTTTGCCTTATTGCAGACGTCGTCGCTGCTCTAATCGTTCGTGCTTGTCAAGTGAAAATAAACGAGACACGCTCAAGAAGGATTTAAGCTTACTCTGCTAGACAACTCTTGGATATGCCTGCGCATACACACACTCAAGCCCAGACTCCACTGCCTCGGTTGTTTTTGTGTGCAAGCCTGCAACAGATCCACGACTAATCGAAGCAAATGGAGTTTGAACTTTAGTGGTCAGTGATCAAGCAGAACTTGCGTTGATTTGGTCAAAATCGAAGGCAATTTTCAACAAAATTGTCAAGAAACCATCCAGGGATAGGGAATCCAAACTATAGTCCATATAGGCCTAGCTCTCTGTGCTTCAATTGAAATAGTTGGCCTAACTATACGGTATCTTAAAAAATTCCTAGATCTGCATCTGGGTCAAAGATTCCTGAATCAGCGTTGCTTTCTGCTCTTCGAATGCGTCTTGTAAAACTAGAAAAATATTTTCGACCTGCAAAACAGTGAATCGGCGGCACGCTGGTCACTCCTGCGGTGTGGAACGTTCGCTGCAATTTTGTTTTTTTTCTGCAGACGTCTTTCAGTTTTCTATTCAAGAGCCCGCACCGTAATGCGGCTTAGCATGAGGACGCCTTGCGTCGTTTTGCTTCGTTCTCGTTGCTGAGTATTGAATACCAGTGATAACGTATCACGTAAGACACGATGGATCTCCATATTATGCTGTTCTGTCTTTCGCCATTTTGATGCACTCTGGAATTGGTATAAAGACAGCCGCAATTGCGGTTTGTGTAACTCTGCTGTATCAATATTTTTCTGCACTTAAAAATCCCGTTAAGCTAGTAGGCCTACTGTTACAGTCCGTCAGATAGCAGTGAATAGTTGAGCTTGCTGACTCTTGGCTGATGTGCGAGAATTTTCGAATACCGCTAAAGCGGGGTTTCCGTCAACGCGACTTAAGACGCGTACAGAGCGACGTAACTAAACTGAACTGAACACACACGGTTTTAATTAGTTTTCGACGAACTGACCAATGGGCAAGCACGCCCAGCTAACTAGTTATTGGTTGACGCGTACGCGAGCTTAGTCACGTGGACCATCTACGCCGTTAGACGGTGCCTACTGTAAAGCATTACTGCTTGCCCATTAGTCAGTTCAGTCAAGTCGCTTTGTACGAAACCTACGCAAAAAGTACGTAAAATGCAAAGAACGCAAGAATAGTGTAGAACGCAGCTGACGCAAGGGCAGAAGCGCGAAGATAGAAAGCGGTCGTTGCATCAGCTAGGCAGTCAGTTGCGTGACGTTTGTTGCGTTGCGTACGCTGCCTGCGCTGCGTGAGATGGAAACCCCGCTTAACTTAGCAGGCATTGAAGATCAGCTAGCAGTGGCATCATTCCAGTAAAACTCAGTATATTTTTTTTTGGGGGGGAGGGTTTCGCGTCTACGTAACGTATTGTTCTCGCAGCAGTAACAATGTCTCAAAGATACGATTTACAGAAAAAAATTAACATCCTGATTCCTTTCTGGGGAGTCCGTAGACGGCCCCCTCCCCTAGATGGCGCCTCTGCAGAGAAGCAACATTTTGCTGCAGACATTCGCTTGATTTGAACTAAGACGACACCGCAAGACCATTCTGTTGACAGCATTTTGCAGCATCAACAGTAAGTAGTAGTTTACTTTTACCGACTCTCTTTTGACTGTCCCGGTGTGTGAGGGAGAAGGAGAGGGGAAGGGGGCAAGTTGTCGGCATTTCACCGTCGCTTGTCGCCTGACTGACTGCATTGCCTGCCGATAACTCACTGTACCAGCTATAGTGCTGTACGGCTGCACAACACAATATTTCGGCCCAGTACCGACATACTGTGCGCGTGCGGCCGTCCGCCTGACCTTTTACTTTTTAAAGTCAAAATTGACAAACCGGTTTTACTCGTGGCCTGGGAACGTTTACATAATTTTTTGGTTTTCTTGTGTTTTTTCGTTGTAGAGTTATGATTATCCGACCTGGACGGACGAACGGACAAACAGACGGACAGGCAAGACACATATTGTGGCCTATTGGACAGTTAAACAATAACAGCAATTTTACCATTCAGCTGGATGCAAAGATTCGGCTGTTGACGGCGGACGAGTACGAATATGTTGAACGAATAGCCGCAAAACTGCTCCAGTAACGTAGAATATGTCAACACTGCACTGCACTATTCGATTCGAATCATGGTAACTATTTGGCCGATTACAAATCGAGTATCCGGTACAGCTTTCGGCCAGGTTTGGGTGTGTCCACTGCGACGTAGCCTGCCAGCCTCTTGCAGAAAATGTCTCCTGCTGAAGACATTTAGGGCCTTAGGCCTGATGTTCATCAGATGCTGAAGAAACCGATGATGAAACACATCAGCAGTTGCCAGCAGTAAACTAAACGTCGCATAGGCCTACAGAATACTGGTTGACCTGCTCAACCAAGCACCGACTATCTTTCTGCAGCTTCGGTAACATTTTTGAAATACTCGCAGAGTAACTTTGCTTTTAGCCGACCGTACTTGAGTGACTGTGGAGCTTATTGTATGGTTGTCGTCTGGCGTTTGTCTGTCGTCTGTCACAGATGTATTGTGGCTAAGCGTCAGGCCTTAAAGGAAATTTTTTTACACAAATAATTAGCCATGTGTCTTAAACCTCGATATGCAAAATTCCAACAATTTTAAGCAAAAGGAACATTTTTAAAATCGGGGTTGAATGGACTAGGATAGAAAAATGTGCGTTTTAACGGAAAATTAGCCATATCGCGAAAACGGTGAGAGATAGAGCCAATTATTGGTTACTATTAATCACTAATAGGACGTGGCATATGTCCTTTCCGGTAAGATAAAAATCATCGACGTTGGATGACCGTGAAGGTCGCTGACAACCATTACGGTCGGCTATCCTAGCGACAGCTGGGATTCTTGTTTATATAATGCCAACGTTTGCTATGATGTTAGTGAACTTCTGTGGCTTTTAGTTTTATTTCATTCATGCTTTGCATTTTATCGTTATTGCCACACATAACCTCAGCACCGTCACTGCAGACATTCAAGAAGGGGCTGAAGTCCTTTCTGTTTGGCCGCAGTTTCTCGTCGTGATCTGTTTGATCTGTTTTCCTGAACTGTGACTTTGTGACTCAGGCCTAGCAGCCTTCGGGCTTAACGCCTTGCTCGTTGACTAACTAACTATTGCACGTAATGCAATCTAAAATTAATTGATTGAGCAAACTGAAATAATGCTGCCGATGAATGGCACATTGCCATTGCTGCATGATGTAGGCCTATAACACAGAAACATGCTAGCATGGCATGTCATCGCTTCGATAGTGCTGCTGCTGCTGCAGTTATGAATAGGACTCACGTGGCCCGCCCATACCTGCATCTACCTGACATAATTATAATAGGTTTCAATACACACAGGTAACAACAACAACACGCTGCTGTATCGTGGAAAACCAGATATTTCTAGTGGTTTTAACGCTTGATTTTGTGTGTATTTTCAGCTCCCGAACAGGTACGTTCGCCGTCACCATAGTGCATGCAATATGCAGAAACATAAAACGTTAGCCTAAGTCATTTCCGAGTTATGAGGCCTATATGCGGCGCTTATCACCTTTCCTTAGCCCTCAGGCAGACACCAACGTACACTGCAACACCCCATATGCAAGTACGGAGCTAGTGCTTTGCGCCACGAAGGGTCGCTCAAGCTGAGCTGCCCTGGGAGGTGCCAGAAAATAACGCTCTAAGTTTTAGTTTCGTTCAACCCGATAAGAAAGTATAAAAGAAACCGCAATGCTGAAATTATTATTATACGGATTTTTATTTCGCATTTTCCGCTGCAGTTCACACACGGCCCCTTTCTCGGGTTAAACAAAGGTGTGTACGTAGCCTCGACACCTGTTTGTGCGTCACATGAAACATCACTTCCATCGGACACCGATTCTATCCTTGCGTTTTGGCCAATAACCGTTCGTTGCGTCCTTGCTTGCGTATTTTTTGCGTCTCCTGCGTCATCTGCGTCAAAAAAGTACGAGGAGCTTTGAGCTGTTGCGTTGCTTTATGACTTAGACCTATACAGGCGCTCTACGTATAAGCTTCCTAATTTTTCTAAAGTAAAATGATTCTTGTCACCAAATTTTATTTTTTGGGGGGCAGTACGTAACCTACCGATGTGAATCAGTTTGTTTTTGTATTATTGAATAATGTCAATTTTATATTGCAGCAGACTGTATAAAATAGTGAAACTTCACTGATGACAATAACAGAAGTCCGTACGGGACAGACAGACAAACAGACGGACGGACACGCACGACCCGTATTGCGGCCTATTAGAACGGTCACACAATAATGGACGACGTGAAATGCAGGTAAACACTGCACGTTGTTTTGCGCTCAATGCTCAATCGTTATCTGCCTACCGGGTATGCAGGTAATGTTTTCAATGGGCGTGGCTCGCACCTGCCCGTAGCCCCTATCAACGCCGTGCCCGGCAGTAACCAGGGGCAACCATTGACGCTATGTAATACACTGCAGCCGAGTTTTTCGCTATGTGCTTAGCTCTGACGTTCGTCGCTTAGTCCTAACAGCTTATTGTTGCAATCAATAAACCTATATTTGCTACACCAATCAAACATGATGCATTTTATACGGTCGTCCTATAGGCCTAGGCCTAGCCACATTACAGGGCTTGCTCGTCCCTCCGGTCTGTCTGTCTCTCAGTTCCGTACGGACTTCTGACTCGAAATTAAAAGTGTGCAGATAACTGAGACAAACCAAAATTGGCGTTAACGTTTTCAGGAGTAACCCAGGCTCATCGAGTGAAGAAAGTAAGTTACGCCGGGCCCCGCGACGTTGGGGGGGGCGCCGTTGCTGAAGATATAAAGTACAGCAAAATGCGTTATTTTAAAAAGAAAAATTCAATTTTTTCTGGACGGGCCCCGGAAGAATGCTTCCCGGGCCCCGCTTTGGCTCTAGGCGGGAGTGCGGGAGTGGGAGTAACCGATGCATATATATATATATATATATATATATATATATACGCTCGGTAGCTGGACGCACGGACGGCCGCGTATTATGTCGGCACTTGCACAGGCATTTTTTGCTACATGCATGTCGCATGCAGCAAAATTATGTAGTCTAAATTTCAGTAGTGCGCTGAACAGATTATACTACAGGATTTGATCATGCAACTTGGAACTTGGAAGTGAAAATGGCCGTAATTAAAAGAATTTCGAAAATTTGGTTTGTTTTTGATGAAGTTAGGGCGTATAAAATTGGTGCCATTTTTGGCTCTCTAATGTCAATATCTGACGATAAACGTTTGTTGTCAGCTGACGATTGAAAGCTTGTTTGCCTACAGATTTATTTGAAAAAAAATCGCGAACGGATTTCAAAAAAAACTCATGGAGAGATGGGAAATAGCAGGAGTACCATAACAATCAACTCCGGATTCAAAAAAATAAGGGTTAGGTCGAAGTTTGCGCTCTCCTGTCGCTTTTGGCTTCCGTCTATGCGCGTTCTATGTCGGTTTTTCAGGTACCGGCGGTTCTGTGAATCGACAGGTGGCCATTGATTAATAATTAATCTTTACCGGTAATAGCAGCAGCAGCAGCAACAACAACGACAGGTTGCCAGCGCCGTCTGTCGAATGGATGGCGAAACGTTCGAACCCAATCATGGCGCCGTACGAGGCCAGTACGGCCTGGAGTCAGGCCAGCCGGAGGAGGACCGACCCCACAAAGGTGGCTTCACAGAAGCAGAGGTGGGCATAGCAGGCGCCGAGGAGGAATTAGACGGAGTTTACGACGACGGAGACGACGCAAACAACACAGAAACGGCGAAGAAACGCAGGAAGGTGAGTGCGTGCGAACACGAATTGGCTGTTTTTAAACCGCATTCAGCTCACACTGCAGGTACTTTCTTCCAGTAGCGGTTCTAGCCTGGAGCTGGGGGCTTTGTAGCACCACATATTTAACCTTAGTACTCCCAGTTTCGTGTGCGTGACACAACAGCAGCTGAAAAGTTTTATCGGTGATACCCGTATTGGTAATAAAGCCCATTCTGTCCAGCAGAGTTTGGGCTGAAGTACTGCACCCCCGGATTTTTTTCGGCTAGAACCGCCACTGCTGCTTTCGCAATTCTAGGCTGCAGTCGTGAGTCATAATCATTAAGCAAACGACGCTGTTGAGTCTAGCGTGGTTTAAGTACGATACCGCACTGTCTGGAGTGGTATAAGCTCGTACTGCACACTCACTTATTCAGACCAGCGGCACTTGTCTATTATTTACCAGAGCTGCTGCAGAAATTATCGATCGTTAATCGCGCGATTAATTGGTAAATTTTTAACGATTAACAAAATTATGATCGCCTAGTTTTCGCATAACGTCACGTCACTCACTAAGAACGCATTAATTATATAAAGTGGGTAAAATGACTAGCGTTTAAATTTGATAAACAACGTGACTATCCTGAGAACGTGATTGGATAAAACAAACGCTTTCGTTCTTGTAATTAAAAATGCACTTGTTGTTGTCTCAATGCATTGTGACAGCTGAGCTGTTAGCCGAATAACTTAATAAAAAGCTAACAGAAACGTGCATTTTTCTGGCACAATAAAAATTTACGACTGTTGGTTTTGATTGAAATTAACGATCGTTGCTTTTGTCAGAAAAAGTTAAGACCTAACTAGGCCTGTTGAAATTTTTGTAATCGCTACTGTTACCGGCTTTAATAATGAATGAATGAATAAAGTTAATTTTAGCGTTGCAGCCAAGAGGCCGAATAGCACAATACGTAGAACGGTAAATGTCTACACTATATGCAGTACATCCCGATAAAACGTAATCAAAACGCTTGATAAAAGTGCATCAGACAAGATGCTGTTGTCGATTATCGTTTAAAACGCCAGCTAAAATGTTTTTGATAATTACTGAATGGCAAAGAGAATAAAAATAACTTTTGTTTAAATTTATGAGCTAGCACAAAATAACGTTTAAGCCTATAAGTCAAGTTGATAACTGATTGATTGATTGTCTAAAGGATCGACGCTACCTTCAGCAAGCAGCGATCGGCGACGGTGCCCGGAGTCGCGGTGTTTCGGCAGCTCCGAAACGCAAATTAACCCGGACAATGACCGAACTAGAGGCTCAGTGTAGGAAGCTCAAAGTACCCTTGGAATCGCAGGCTTTCTGCGACTTTGTGCTGGTCTTCGACGAAATCGTCGCCGACGATCTGAACGATGCGAAGAACAAGAACGGTTGCTGCAGCTGTTGCCGAACGTCGTACAAGGAACTCGAAGAATGCCTCAAGGTAGGCGATGATGCCAACGCGCGTGGTTTTCATGCAACGCAACGCACGCAAAGCAACGAATGCAACGACCGTATCTAATGTCAATGTGTTCTATCTTCTTAAATCTGAAATCAAAATCGCTCTCGGGTTTTTCTCTCGCATTATTTTCTTTTTTCATTTTTTTCGAATCCGGGCAGTGTTCGGCCGCCAAATGATTCGTGGTGCATTTTGAGCTTTAAAAAACCGCTTCTCGTTATAGTAATTTTGCATGCACTCTTAACAAAACTTCCCCCTCCAATTTTTCACTGGACGCAAGCTGCGCCCACCAGGTATAGGGATGGAAGCCACTGTCTATCGTTACGTTTTACCGTTGCGTCATTTGCGTTCGTTGCGTGCGTTGCGTGCGCTGCGTTGGATGAAAACCTCGCTTCGTTTAAGGCCTGTACGAAGCGATGGAAATGAATTTTACTAAATGCATTTTTATAAAAAAAAACTACCGTTTTAAGCGTTTATTACAGCTATAACTTACGTACTTAGTTGCTTAGGCCTGTTTAATGTTTGTAGTCATTATCGTAAGTAAGTTATCATCGGATTTTTATTTTTATTGTTTCAGGCAACAGTTGAAAAAATACCGGCAAATATTGGCAGTATATTATATTAGCACTACTGTATAGTGCGTTAGAGACATTTGCAAATTCGCATAGCAAATTTATTTTGTTAATTTGATTTGATTTGCTTACTGGCTGTTTGTCTGTAGGCGCAGAAAGAGTTTCGCGAGTCGCTGATGGAGGAAGGTTTGGAGCTGACGAAGGAGATGGGAACGGATAGGAAATATCGCTATCTGCTCATCCACACACCGTTCTGGCGACTTTGTGTGGAAGCAGAGCGAGTCGGTCTTAAAATGCCGCTCAGAAATGTATGCCAAACTAATGCCCCATTTACACGAGGAAACATTCATCGAGCAGTGCACACTTGAAGCACACGTAAAGCTAACTTCGTGAATGTTTCAGCGTTTGAATTATCGGGGGGGGGGGTTAAAGGGTGTTAAACCCTTCCCAACTGTTTTTTTTCAAACTCCCTTTAACACAGTGTCAAATTATGTACTGGGAGGTCAGTTATAATACTACCGGGGGGCGCAAAAAACGTCCCGAACATTTGCATGCGTTATTCAGCCGAGTGGTCGAAATGAATCAGTACAAAAACATTTATGTTATGACCAAACATCAACAAATATGTGTAGGAATTTTTGCCTAAACACTTCTGTATTAGCCGAGATACAAATAAAATAGCGCTACACGTCATGAAGCATTTTTTGCAAGCGGTTCATTATTTGCGTTGCCGCTCGTACGCAGGCTATGCCAAAACATCACAGTAAGTGGAATCATCAGTAACTGATCAGCAGAAAAAGTGCTAAATAGGTCCTCCATTCTTCTTTGCCACTGCTGCTAGACGTTTTTCCCACTGCCACATGGCTTTTCTGATTCTGGCCGTCTGACGGCGACACCATGCCATTTGTCTGAGATAACATTCTGAAGATCTTTGAGTTCGCAAATGGTTCACGCTTTCCTTCACAGACAAGTTGTGCAAGGTATCCCAAACTGAGTAACGTAATGGATTCAAGTCTTTTGAATGCGTTTTCCATTCTTTTCGGCGGACGAAATCCGGCGTGTTGTGCAGAAGAAAATTTCGAGTTGCTTTGATGCGATGTGATGGAACGCTGTCTTTACATAATTGGATTTTCAACTTGCCTTACGTTATTAATCGGCATTTAGTGGTGTCACAAGTGAGGTAACTGAAATTTATAAGCAAGTAAGAGTACATATTGGTCTACAAGTGTACAAAAGAAAATTTATCTCCGTAAAGTATACGCGCCGTTATCGTTATGCAAAGTTTGAAACTTTTTTTAGCGTCACCCGGTATATACAAATTACAAGATTTACATTAGAATTTTGATCAGGCTTCAATCGTCGAAAAGTTCAACCTCGTCCTTAACTAATTTTTCGCAATTCACACACTGGAATGTTTGCAATATGCACCGTTATTAAGCCAACTTTAATAGGGTGTTTACACGATCGAGCAAACATCGAGCAGCTAGCTCGAGGTTCTGTGGTAATTAGCATGCTAATTAGGAGGACCGGCGGGTTGTAATTGGAAGGCCTATATAACACGTGATCAGTTGTGGGTTAAGAGCCTAGCCTAGGCCTACATTTGAGACAGGGGGCGGGGTTCCAATAAGCCTGCTTGAGCCAGTTCAACGTTTGCTCGATCGTGTAAACACTCTATAAGATTGCTTGACGTATGTTTCCGAGCGCTATTAGATCTTCGTGAATGTTTCACGAATGCTTCCTCGTGTAAACGGGTATAACCTTCGTTGTCAGGAGTGAGTAGGGGGGTCGTTTAAACATTACGTACAGTAAGCAATGCGCAGTGGTGTCGTGGTCGAGCGGGGAGACAAGGCCAAGTGCTCTTCCCTGAATTTTGGGCTGTGGAAAAATCGTCAGAAAATTTGTTCTTGTCGGAAAATTTCGTCCAAAAAATTAAAAAAATTGGGGCTGAAAACTCCATTTAAGACAAATTTAGAAAAAAAATTAGAAATTTCTGGCACCTGTCAAATTTGCACTGACTGTCGAAAAATTGCAACTTTTTGCTCTGCTACTTTTTTAAATCCAACACGTCGCTGCTAAAGTATACTTGATTGTCGGGAAAGGAAAGGAGTCATTTAAACGTTACGTAAACCAGTGCGGGCATGGATGGCGTAGCATAGTGGCTAGAACGTCGGTCCTGGCCGGCGAACTTTCCCTATCCTGCGCTAGACTGATGGATGGCCGTTTGACCACTTTGTAGGTAAAGCGTCCGCTATCAGTCGACCAACAAGGCCAACTCAGCCTGCCATCCCTCCGAGGTCGGTTAAATGAGTAGTAACCCATTATGTTTCCAGGCTGCAGGCGGTGGCTGGGCGGCCGGCGGCTCTGGTCAGTGACGAAAGCGCATTAGAGGCGTGTATACGCGACGATGCGCTATACAAATTGACGACCTTTACCTTTTTTACGACAACCGTGCCAAAGACGTCCTGCAGCATTGCTGTAATGCGTCGAAAGCGAGTGCGTGTACCGTATTGCATATAGCTATAGACTAAACTTATAGGCCTACTTGCGTCTAAAATAAACTTTTTATTTGATTGATTTATTTATTTATAAATTTATTTATTTATTTAGTGTCCTGCGTTCGACGACCCGGACATGTGTCGCTGTTGTATGGACGCAATCGACAATTGCTTCAAAACCGACGACGAAGGTCAGTCGGATAGCATCATATGGCACTACACAGCCACACAGTATCGTCCGTTAATTGTTACCTAAACGCGAGAGCGAAAGACTATTTTGTTTGCATCATATTTATTTGATATGCTGCTTGATTAAGCCCAAATTTTATTACGCCGAAAGTCGCGAACGCGGACCACACAAGTCGCGGTGGCAGAAACTATGAAACGGAAATGTCACCGCTAAGCTTCATGCTTTTGAATCACCTTTTAAACCATATCATTTACTATCATTTTCGTGACAAATCCACGATAAATTTAATTGTGTCGCTGTGATGGAATTTAGTCCGTGTCAAGACACGGGAAAAGTCGGCGACAAAGTCCGACTTCGTCGCGAACTTTTCGCAGAGTCGGCGTAATGGAATTTGGGCTTTATTAGGTCTACGCACACTGCTGCAAAAAGCAACATTACAGTCGTACAATAAATCGGTCAGTAGGCCTATTGTTGATAAAATTACGAATTATTGTTGCGGTTGTGTGAATATCGCGCAGAGGACTATGTATCGGCACCATTTATTATCGACAAACTTCCACTCTACAAAGACGGAGATGACGCAGACAAGTTCTTTCGACCAGCCGTCCGATCGCTACTCGTAAGAAATTATTGATTTTTGTGCATATTTATGCATCAATTAATGTTAAATAATTTATCGCATCTTTATTGTTTGGCAACTTCAGACTTCGCCAGTTCGATACGGTCGTAACGAGAACGGCTGGATGTCTTTTGTTCATGTTTTCAACAGTGATTCTATACAGGTGACGCCATACTTCACTGTGGTTATAAACAAATAACCGAATTATGCAGCCTGTTTTATTCAAAATTTGCGCTTAAAGCTGAGCAGTACGAATCTTAACCTTAGGTCTAACTCTGACTTTTTACTTTTTCAAGTTCAAATTTCTGCGCATTGGTTACTTGTGCCCTTGGAACACCATTTGTGTCTTTGACTTACGAGCTCTTATCGACAGATGAACGAACGAACGGACGGACGGTCGGTCATACAGGCGACGGACGGGCAATATTCGTAATGCGGCTTACTAGAACGACTGCCCGATAAACTAAAATGTTATGCGTGTCGACTTGGGGATGCCATACGTTGATGAAATTGCTTGCAGACGTACATGATATTGATAAACGTAAACCGAAGTGACAAAGTGAACGAGAAAGAAAGCTACTTGGAACGATCTTCTCGTACCGACACCATTCAGTCAAAAGGTACTGTCAGCTGCAGAATCTTTCGTACTTGTTATTCCACAACGATTAGGCAAACCTACTGGTGGTTTGGTGACAGGCCCCTCTTTAGGGGGGGGAGGGTGGCACCTTGGCACTGTGCCAAGGGACCGCGCTCCAAAGGGGCCCCGCGCTATGGCAGTGATCGCCGCAACGGACGGTGGATCGATGATCAGTCTAAACAATTTTCATCGCCTTATAGGAATGAATTATTGTGACAACTGAAACTTAATTTTAAAAATCTAGATTTTTTGCGGGGTAGCAGCTAAAATCTAGGGTCCAATTTTTTTCGTTCGCTTCGCTCGCGAAATTGAAGGCCTAAAACACGCAAGATACAGGCTTACCTAACAGACAGCGGCCTATCGCACAGTTTGTGGTGTAGTGTGGTCACAGATATTAGGGGTATTTATTTAGGTAATGTGGTATTAAGGGTTCCACGAGTAAGTTAGTGCCAAGGGCCCCGCGCTGGCAAAAGACGGCTCTGTTTGGTGATGTAACGGTAGAGTGTCGGTCTCACGATAGAGAGGTGGTGGATTCCACTTTTGGTCGGGTCGCTATCAAGTAGTTACTACTTGGACGGGTGACATCTGCGGACAGATAAACCATCTCAGGTCATGACAAACGCCAAGGTCAACTCAGCCTTCCATCCTTCCGGGGTAGGCAAATCGACTACTGGCCTGTCTGGCTGAGGTTAACGCGGGGTGCGTTCACCTCCTGTGTCGAGTGGCAGATAACACTGTCTGATACCATGGCAGGGGACGCTCCGTAGCTTTGAAATTGGCTTTCCATAAAAAAGCTTTGCCATTTAACGTGTTTATTTACTTTACTGTGTGTCTCGGTGGTGTAGCTGTAACGTGCCAAAATCGAAATCCCGAGATTGCAGGTTCGACTTCGGGTCGGGGCACTGCCAGGTAACAACCTTGGGCAAGTTGTTCCCACACACATGCCTCTGTTCACCAAGCAGTATAATATGGTACCGGTGGTCAAAGGACGGTGACGCTCTGCAGCTGTGGAGGTAACCGTATAGGTCTGGCGTCACACTGGCCATGCGTCACGGACTCAGTGGTCTATCCACCTACGAACTCAACGGTCATAGAAAGGGAGATGAGCACCCCGCCTATGCTCCAGTAGGGGTATGGCACTTTCACCTTTACTTTTGCGGTGTGCAGGCTTGCTGTACATG
>Ga0209367_1007518_pt1 | contig 15009 bp, 8 predicted proteins | sample WorMetLIZISLAND2_FD_187412 | JGI IMG/M metagenome (GOLD analysis project Ga0209367, IMG submission 187412) | Marine gutless worms symbiont microbial communities from Max Planck institute for Marine Microbiology, Germany - Olavius geniculatus... ... | reverse complement strand
ATCGACCCCCCCCCAAAAAAAAACGTCTCTCCTGGCCGACAATTTACCGGCGGGCGGAGCGGATTTTTGCCGGTAAATTGCCTGCCGGGGGAGACTTTTCTGCGGGAGGACAATCTTATAATGGAGCATCTGCCGGTCCAGCGCCCGTTATCTGGTCGACGCTGCGTCAATCTGAGTTCGAGCCTTGCGAGCAGCGCCGAGCACCTCTCACTCTCGACTCGATCGACTGCTGTTGCTTGCCGTTACACTCAGTACAAGCACGCATCATCACTATCGGACGTTTAATCCCCGCTGAAAGTCTAATCACTTTTGTGAGCGTGCCTCTTAATAGCTCAACTTTACGCACGCTTCATGCACGCTCGTACGCCTTCTGCATGCTACAGTCTGCTAAATCCACGCAAGCATTTCGACCTTAAAGCAGTTGCTAACTCAACAGCCGGTAGCTATTTTAAGCCCGAGCCGGGGGGGGGGGCACAACGCCCTCCCAGTGTTGCTCCAGGCCCCTCTCCCAGTTTTGTGACCACCCATGATTTTTAGCAGCTACTGTTTTCAGCGCGTCTTAGCCATCGCAATTCTGTCTGTCTGTCCGTCAGTCTGTCTGTCACACGGGTGGATCAGTCAAAAACGGTGCAAGCTAGGATCACCAAATCTTCACCATCGGGTGTCTGCAAGACTCTAGTTTCAGGAACCGTAAAGCTTTTCCACAAATTCGAAGGAAATCACCCCAAACGAGGGCTCTAAATGAGAGGGGGTGGGCAAAATTTGCGATTTTTGGCCAATAACTCACTGTATCTCAGTAACGGTGCGAGATAAGGCTACTATTAAACACTAATAGGAAATCGTATACTGGCTTTCGATTGGCGCCTTGGATGACCTTGAAGGTTTTATGAATTTTTTGGCGATTTCGGGCTGCGACATAAATCTGTATCATTCACAAGGAGCCGCCACGGTACTGTCATTATGTGCGCTTCGGCATGGCTGTAATAAAAGTGTTGTATTTTATCTAAAATTCCCGCAAATCTAACTCAAACATCGACAGATTTTCGTTGTACGATTTCGTTGTATTGTGAGCGCAATAATTTATTATTTAGTACATTTCTGATGCACAGTATTTGGTGAATCGGTTTCCTCGGATGGTAAAACTCCGCACCGTACACCAAGTAGGTCCTCTAAAAGGAACCTAGAATATAAAACACCCCGTACTGGTAGACTGACTCACCCTAAGGATAGTGAAACTTCATCTAGGATTCGCCGTTCCCACACTCCCCGACGACACCGACGTAGGTCTGACAATCGCAAACGCAGTACTTCTCGTAGAAAGGCTTCGCATAGGTTTAGTGTGGCACCCAGTTCTGTTCGCGGCACGTCAATGGAGGGAAACTGTAGTTTTGATACTATGACCTCTGCTGATGATGATGAAGTCAAGATAGAAAGCAAGGTTTGCTCACGAAAGCACCTGCTCAAACCCCCAAAGTTTGATGGAACCAGGTGCTTTGAGGCTTTCTGGGCGCAGTTCTGTAACTGTGCTAAATACAATAAATGGAGTAGAAAGGACCGATTGATCTTTCTTCGTGACTCGCTTAAGGATGACGCAACTAACGTATTGTGGGACTACGGTAATGAGGTGACTAGTTCTCTTTCAAACCATAGATGTAAAAAACGTTCCAGGAAAAATAAAAAAACGTTAAAAAACGTAAAAAACGTGGCAAGAATAAAAAACGTTTAAAAACGTTAAATAAAAAACGTTGGCCATAATGTGTTCAACTTCTTGCCTAATGCCTAATGCTGTAAGCGCAGTATACCTGGAATAATAGATTAGATAAAAAGAACTTGACTTAATTTTAATTCAGCTGTGTGGTCGTATGACAACAGCATCAAACTAACTAAATATGCTAGTTAAAAAGTTTTTTTTAGTGTATTTGGACTAACTAAGTAAACTACATCACTATGACCTATATTAATTCGTTTCTGCTGTCTCAAAAGTGCTTCACGAACTTAGCTTTTGATGGGATTTTCAGTGCATGTTTTTTTTAAATAAAAAACGTTGAGCAAAATAAAAAAACGTTAAAAAACGTAAAAATACGTTTTTTACATTAATGTTTCAAACCTCACCGCTATCCTCAAGCAGAGATTTGATAGCCAAGTCTTCGTGGATAAGCATCGAATCATCACTAGTCTGTACGCTTAACAGACTGTTATGGACTTGCCGCGACATGAGGCGCTCTCTGGCGAATGACTATGCTACACTGCTTGCTACTACTTTCAGGCAGTGTATGGCTCATGCAGATATTCGCGGGGATTTCTCAAAAATGTCGGCGGTCAAAAACAGCATATTTTAGTGCTTTCGGTCGCCGTTTCTTTTAAAGCAATTAAAGCTAAAAACCATTATCATATGCAACGTTATGTGCCTTAAGTGGGCTTTCCCACTGATCCTAAATAGTGTGACCCTGAATGACACTAGATGTTTTTCTTGTTGAAATCTATTTTCTGTGTGCTTTAGCCTAATTTTGAGTACATTTTTCGCCTCGTTTTTGCAAGGATGTAAAAACTAATTGAAATGGCTCATACATTACCATATATGCCAGGGAGAAGGGGAGAGGTAGAGAAAGCAACTTGCCCAATTATTTTTTTTCAGTCACTGGAGTGGCCATAGGGGGCACTGATGGAAAATGACCCCTCAGGAAACTAAGAATGGCGATCATCTAGTGTGAAAGCAAATTTTCCTCGACATAGTGGGAAAAAGCACCTATAGGCCTAAACTGGCGCCAAAAAATCGAAATAGGGCCTATTTTCTGAGAAGGGGTGTACCCCTTGAATGCCCCCACCTGTGGATACATTACTGGCAATGCTTTTATGCGCGAGAGCATTGTGATGCTTCGCGCATCTTAACTATCGTCGAGGCGTCTGTCTATCTGTCCGTCTGTTCGTCCGTCACACTTTGCGATTGTATCAATAGGCCTACAGTGCACGCTATAGGATCAGAAACCTGACAGACTTTTACAGGGGTATCAACACTGCAGATGACCTTAAACGACCTTGAACCCTAAAAATAAGAGGTTTTGTGATTTTTTTGCGATTTGCCGCTGCGACGCATAGGCCCTAATTCAAGAGTAAATTGCGGCGACATGGCTGGATACAGACCAGGACAACCTGCGTATGAAATTTTTAGCATAGAACGTAGTTTTTAACTGTAGGCCTATGAGTTTCAACCTCTTAAAGAAGCTTGCATACGGAGACCTTAAATTTGAGTATTAAGAAATTTTTGTCCAGTTTGCAGCGACTCCGTTGTACATTTTTTTGGTTTTCTTTGTCCTGTAGGCCTATTTGTTATTTTTTCTCACCTTTTCTTTGCGCGAATTTTCCGCCGTTTTAACCGATTTGTTCAGTTTTTTGCCTGAATTTGGAGGGGGCAACTGCCCCACTGCTCTTCCTCCGTCTTTTACGCATATGGACGCTAACATAAAAACAAAAAAGCTCAACTGTCGCTAGGGAAGACGCGCTACAGCATGTACAGTTCATGTTGCAGTACTGACCTTCAAGGTCATTCAAGGTCAATAATTATTATGTAATTTGAAAGGGCGTGTATGCCACTTTCTATTAGTGATTAATAGTAACCTTGGCCTTGTCTCTCACCGTTTCCGAGATATGGCCAGCTTCCCGTTGAAAAACACACATTTATCCTACTCCTTTTCATTTAGCTTTGATTTTGAAAATGTTCCCTTTGCACCAGATCGCTGAAATTTTGCATGCCCATGTGACGTCTAAAGCACTTGGCTAATTACTCGCGAAGAAAGTTTTTCCCTACGACCTAACGCATAGCCACAATATATCTGTTACGGACAGACAACGGACGGACAGACAGACAGACAACACATCGTGCCATAAACGCCTACCTAGCGCATCAAAGAGAATATTCGCTCAGGGCTGTCGAAAGCCACAGAGGGTCCGGAGAAAACATTTTCGCTGTACCTGTCTGGGGAGAAATTTTTGGAATTTTGCTTTTTAAAAAGGCGCATTGTGGTTTACTTTATATTTTTGAGCGACGGCGGGGCCCCGAACGTCGCGGGTCCCTGGGCAAACTTTTCCCTTTTCCTCATCTCGACGGGCCTGTACTCTACAGTAGCGTAGCCAGGATCTATAGTTATAGTGGGGGCCCTTGAGAGGTGAGGTATGGAAAGGAGTGTCTTTGACGGGGAAGCGGTAGTACCTCCCCAGAAAATCTTGGAATTTTTTGCAGTGGCGTAGCCAGAAATTTCAGTTGGGGCCCCGTCTTTCTTCCCCTCTCCTCCCTTCCCCAATTTGTTCCTCCCCTTCTTTTCCTCTTCTTCTTTTAGGCTTTTACCCCCTCCCGATCCTTTTCTCTGTCCTCCCCTCTTCCCTTCCCTTTCTCTGTCTTAGAAGTAGGACACTCTATAATCCAGCTAGGGGATCTGGGGAGCGCTGTGAGCTCCCCAGCGGAGTCTAGGGCGGAGCCCCAACCGAAATCGAATTAAGTGCATTTTAGCTTCAAAAATGATATCTGATGGCAACGATTTTAGTTATTTTAAGTTGACCACATTGGCCAATTTCGTGCAGTTTAAACGTAGGGCTAGGCCTATGCTTATGTTTTGTCTGGAGGATTGGGGGGCCTGGGCCCCCTGCCCCCTGGCTACGCTACTGTTTGTCTGAAAATGACCTGTTTCAGTGCATTTATGACACTATTTTAAGTAGCAGAGTAGGCTCCTTGGGGGCAAGTGCCCCAGTGTCCTCACGGCTACGCCAGTATTTATGACTCGCTAGCTGCCTATCGCCGGTCGAGGAGGTCTGAAAATCTGCGTTTTGGATGGACTTACAACCATGAACAAGTTAAGTGTATTATAGATAAATATATTATAAATATGCTAATGATACTAATAGTATTATACTTTTAACTGTTTAAAATTTAATAGGCCCTACTTTTAGCTATTAGTTTTTAGCTATTAGCTGTTAGCTATTAATTTTTGCTGACGGCACGACAGACGACAAATTCAAAATAGTTTTGTTTTGTTGTATTGAGGCAGTATACTAGTAAATTTGTTTTTCGTGCTTCAGCATGGTATATCTAATTAGCGTATTTTTAATATAGCCTACTTATCTATGAACAAACACGAACGTGTTATCCAAAACGCAGCTTTTCTGAGAAGCCAAACGTAACGTATTTAAAAGCCAAACAAAAAGTGAATTTTTGAGAGTAGCATTATGATCAAAAACTAGATACGCAGCCGACGGTCTGCTTTTTAAACGGCAGCTTGGCTTGTTTTTAACGGCCAATCGTAAGTAAGTAATTGTTCGTGATGCCCATTGTGCGTTTTCAGGTCTGCTGCGTTCGTATTTTCGACGAAGCCCGATGACGTCAGAGAAGACATTTATTCCCACAGACAGACCTCTCAGTGCTTGCCCACCCAGGTTGTAGTGAGCGCTGCGATTCGGTCGGCGTTGCTGTCGTAAGTATTTATTGCCAGTAGTAGTGAACATTTACGAATATTCCGCGGTAATCTGAAGTGTCGATCAATGACTGAACGCGGCGGCGATTGACTGAGCCTGTGGTGGCTGGCTGCTGTTTTCATTGTTGTCGTCACGGAAGTCAGTCTGATCGTTCAAGATGGAAGTCGTCGAGTCTACCGACTCACCGGCCGCCGTTGAAACGCCGAACAACAACGAAACCTCTTTGGTGGAGGACGAGGCGGACGCGGACGCGGACGCGGACGCTGGCAGTATATCGGCGGACGGTTCGAGCGACAGCGCGGTGGACGGCTGTGGAGGCGTGGCGACGGACGACATTCGTCTACAGGACAGCGAGGAGCAGGCGGCGCTCAACGAAGCCGAGCCTACGTCGTCGTCGTCCAGTTCGTCGACCCCATCCACACCGGACGTGGATTCCTCGCCGCTGACACGCTGCCGTCGTGGTCACCCGTCTTCATCTGAATCACCGGGCACCACGAGAGCGCCACGGTCTCACCATGGTGGGTCAGTGGTTGCCTGGGCTCACGGCGCCGGTGGTGGCATCTCGCGCTGTAAGCTGCTCTGGGAGGGCGACATTCAGCTCTGCCGGCTGAACCACACGCGGACGATCGTCAGCAAGATCATGAACTCTAAGTACCTGCGCCGCTGGGAGAGCCACCATCTCCTGCTCGACAGCTGCGAGATACGTTCTACCACGGTAGCGCCTGGTTACATTAATAATTGATTGTGTCAATTTTACATGCTCTTTTATTTATCTTGTAGGCTCGTTCAAGGTCCAGCACTCACGGGCACACTCCACAGGTAATCTACGGATCTAGAGATTGCGAACTGGCCAAATGTTTGATATTTTGCAGCAGACTAAAACAAGCAGACCATAGCTGTGGACTAGTGGATAATTTGTGGATCACCAAAGTAAATTGTGGACCAAACAGCGATGTGCGGTACTGTAAGGATGACATATAACATATAGTGAGGATGATGAAGACAATGAGAACCTTACGTACAAGGATGATTTTGTTGTGTTCATAGGCCAAGATCTAATGTGCCACGCACAAAAATGTTGCTAAGTCGTCACCACCGGCACAAAAATCGTGGCTTAGCCATGAGTGAGCTTTGAAAAAGTTATGGCTAATCCACCGAGAAAGTTGTGGCTAGTCGAGAAAAATTTGTTACTATCTTTCTGTGTGAACACTGAAAAACCACAAAGCAACAGAAGTACATTGTGTCTCAAAAAAACATCCCCGACATTTTCGGCCGTAACTAGAAAACCAATTATCAGATTATGATAATTTTTGGTACGAATATTCCCAGCATAACTTGCCATCAAATGACTATTCAGTTTCCCACCTCACCCAGCTTTTGTTTCTGCACTACCTGGAGAAAACACAACCAGCAAAATATCATTTTTTATGTGATGAGATATGATTGCTTAATTAACATAATGCGCAAAAACACATTTTGTTCACATTGCTGACACTTTGACTGACATTTCATCCAGTTGTCCATTTTTAACTGCCTGCAGTAAAATTGCTTAAAGTATTGGCCCACTATGCGAAGTTGTGAACACTGGCAAGGAGACGCTTTCTCCATTCATTGACAGCAGTATCGATAATGATCTGCTCCAGACCAATCCAGGCTGTACCAGTCGCTTCTTGACTGCACAAACATTTCTAAACTTTATCTGGTAGACACACTGCTGCACAACAGTCAAACCTTGTAATAGACTGGCTGTCAGGGTCCACAGATTATTATAGATGGAATTTATCGACGTTTTTTTTCATTCATTTTAACACGTATTATGCTTGGTCTGATTTCCCCAGGTAGTGCAAAAGCAGACATTGGGTGAAGTAGAAACTAAAGCACTTATTTAGTAGCCAGTAGTGTGAGACATTTTTTTGCCAAAAATTATTAAAATCTGCTAATCTTTTTTCAAGTTACGATCGATAATGTCGGGGATGTTTTTTCAGGTTTTCTGTTTATTTCAACACATATTTCGCTGGATCTGATTTCCCTAGGTAGTGCAGAAGCATACATTGGGTCAGGTGGGAAACTGACCGGTCATCTGATGGCTAGTTGTGTCAGGAGTATTCATACCAGAAACTATCAAAGTCCGATAATTGGTTTTGAAGTTACAGTCAGAAATGTAGTGGATATTTTTTAAGACACAGTGTATAAATGCAGTATAACTGGCATGGTTGCTACTGCTTGTGAAATGAGATCATTACTAAGGATTGCAATCCCAGGATCTCGAATCCTGTGATCCTGGGATTCCAGTAGTTTCCAGATTGGCGACGTTCCAATCCCGGGATTTCCGAATTTACAAAAATTCATTAAAATTGCACTTTTCGAGCATTAAATGCTAAAAATAATTCCAGAGGTCTAGTGAATAAAATATTTTATGCACACTAAAGTAAGCTTACTACTTTTTGCTGTGCTCTGTAATTTGTATTTTGACAGTCACAGTCACTCCCTACACCTTTCTGACCTGTTTTTCATTCGAGTCTACCACATCATATCCATGAAATAAGTTTATTGTAGATACCAAAATAGCAACCAATTTGTACGCCTAATCCCATATTGAGATCCTGAGATCGCTGGATTACAAATTTCTCAATCTCAGATCCCAGGATTGAGATTTGAGAATTTAATCTCGGGATTGCAGTCACTTATCAGTATCAGATCTGGTACCATAGTTTTGATATATGGATGATGTACAGTCAAAATGTCACGTCAGGTATTTTTTCGGCCACAGCTTGCTTTTATATAGTGTAGTCAAATTGGGGGGAATAACATGTTTGCTGGACCAAAAATTGCAAATCCAGGTGTTCAGTTTTATGAATGAATTCTCTGTCAAGCAGATGATTATTTTATTCGTAGCAGAATCGTCAGTCATCATGTGATTTGCGAATAACTATTGAGTCTGGCCTGAAGTTAAGGGAATTTGTGAAATGGGGATGTCCTTATGGATGAACTCCTTAAGCCAAGAATAAGATGCAAAAATGCTAAGCTGGCCTTGAAATTTGCTGTGATGTTTGTCCTAGTTCATGTGTCGTATGACTTTGGACTTAACTGGCGTGACTAGTTGTATGGGGCTAGTTTTGTATACACACTTGAGTGAGTGAGTGACTGATGAGGTGAAATGCTGTGAGTTAATTGCATGTCACTGAACTCAGCTCGGTCTACCAGGAGCTAGTGTGCTGTGCCTGTTGCTATGTGACTTTGTTTACTGGCCACGTTTTACACGGATAAGAAACAGTAGCAGACTAGCAGTAGCTAGTGGTTCCCTAACAAACGTTAGCAGCTTTGTTAAACAGTCATCAGTACTATAAAGCAGTAGAGTGGCGTTTTTCATCAGCTAACGGGACGGGGCTGTTCTACTAAACTTCGCCCCTATTGCCTTATTTGGACGCTCATTATTCAACTAGGTCAACCACTAACGCGATCTGCCTACCGAGATAAAACTGTGGTCGTAGTCATTCTACGGGTCTCGTGACTCCGTGGTGGGCGTGTCGGTTGGGTAGCATTTTGCCTAATCTCATTTCGCCTATTTTCATTTCGTTTTTCTTTTCTTTTCATTTAGCAGATTAACTAGTCAAATGGCTGCATTTTCTTTGTGTTTTCATTGCAGCCGTACGGATTCATGGAGAGTCCTATTCCATACTGGACTATCGAAGATGTTAATGTAATCTCTCGATGGGATGCAGGACAACGATTCTGTATACGCATCACCATTCCTGATGGATCTGTTCTCTTGCAGGTATATCATTATTTTCTTGAACATTTGAACTTTTCTGGCTTGGTTCGAGTATCACCAAGGGTGTGTGGAAAACCAAAGTTGGTTACCAGTAATTTCAGTTTTTACAGAACCCCGCTGAAACATCCGAAATGTTCAACTCCATTCAGTAGGTTTTCTGTAGCATTGCAAACTGCTCGATCGACTGTCCACAAGAATCGCAGTCAACAAGTGAAGTTCAATTTCGTGCGAACTTGACGATGATGATATTGTGTGAATCGTTTCATGGGGTAGTTGACCAGTTGACTGTTGTTAATAGCAGAAACTGAGAAGACAAAACAGATTCACGCCAATTCCAAACCAAGTTTTTTTTAGCTACACCGAACCTACAGCACTTCCGTGAATATTTTAAAAACCAAAATTGAGCCAAACTTTAAAAAACTGTCTGCACATTAAAAAAATTTTAATCTTAATTATTGAATCATCACAGCATGTGAGAATGTTAGCATATCCGTTCCATTGCATTTTCTATATGAACCCTGGAATGGGAACCTATGCACTTTTTTGACATTGGCTTTATGTGTTAGCTGTAGTGTTATGGTTATTTATAATTTTGCTTATATGAGATTGTGAGGGTCCTCACATTTTTATTTTTAAATAGGAACTAATCATGGTTTAAATTCCTGGCCTGGTGGATAGCCTGCTACAGCTGTATTTGTGTAGGTGGATGGCTGGTTCTTGTTGTAGTCTGAGATTACAGCAACTGCTGTAGCCTGTTTGATAAGGCTTGATAAGGCGCTGCGGTGACTAATGATTATCTAGAGTCTATTGATGTTAAAGCCGTATAGAATAAAAATAGACTAAGTCGAATTTTTGTCTTGTCAATTTTAAGATTTTTTTCGGTTTTTTTTTGCATCACTGTTACAGTGGACTATATGGCAGACAATAATTTTAATTATTTATAATTTCATTAAATTTCTTAAATTGAGGTATTTTGTTAAATGTCGTCAGATTAACAATGGACCATTGCACTTGGTCCGTTTCCGTGGACAAAATTTAACAATTCGTTGCATTTTATATGCGACCAAGCATACATGGTCTATTGTTATTCACACCGTGACGGCAGCTGTCATGCGGACCAAGTCGACTTGGCTCACTGTTTGATAGTCGGGCGTCTACAGTCGTGATTAGAGTAACAGTGGACCACCAGACATAAAATGTTTATTTTTGCAAAAATTATTTTTAGCGTAAAAATAATTACAGTGCTTCAAAGCTGAAGCTGAAAGCTTTCGAATGGTATATAACATAATGCGATCGGTCTGTAAATGACTGAAGTGCCACTGTTTAAGTTATTTTGTTGAATTCTGAAAAATTTACTTGCACGCAATTGGTCCACTCTTATTTAATCTATACGGATCTTTTGAACTTTGTTCTCTGGGCCATGAACTGACTGCTGTAGGAACTTATATACTATGGCATAGCCATTGTATGGTATATAGAAATCCATGTTTGGGCGGTCGTGGAGCGTGTATGCTTTTTCGCTTTGTTCTTCATGCTGAGCCTCTTGGTTCTTCTATCTATTGACTTGGGGCCACATTTTCGAAACTTCTTAGGAGAATCTTTGGAAAATGTCTTAGAACAGTTTCGAAAATGTGGCTTTTGGTTAGTCAGTCAGTACAACGTTTGTATAGTACTTCATGTTCGTTGCTGTGTTATGGCGACAGTATAATGTAGATCTCGATGAGTGGCATTCACCTAAACTCAGCCTTTCATCCCTCCGGGGTAGTTAAACCTAGTATCGTACTGGACTGGGGTTACGGCGGGCCGCGTTCACCTGTGTCGCGGGTGATATGTAACGCCGTACGTGTGATCCCATATGGCAGGTGACGCTCAGTAGCTATGAGATGAGTTTCTTTGACGAACTAGTGCGGGCAGGCGTGGTTGGTCTGAGGGGTGATTAGACTGTGTTGATTGACTGATGATGTGGCTGACTCACTGTCCCAGGACGTGACGTCTTGTCAGCGATTGAGTGACAGATAGTGTTGCTGATAGTTGCCGTAGTAGGCTACAATACAGCACGCGTTCTGATGAGACGACGTGGATGATGATGGCGTGTGTGCGTGTCGTCGCTAGAGCTCCCTAATATGTAGAAATCGATAATTCGCCGGCCGACGGCTGCTGCTGCTGTTGCTGCTGGTTGACTTAACGATAGGCGGTCGGACGCTGTAGCCTCTGTAAGCCGGTGCCACGCCAGCAGACCCCGGCAGTATAGCTCCTGCTCAAAGGCCTACTCGCTCGCCACTGAATCCGTCTTTGCTGCCTCCCCTTTTCCTGCTGTCCGTCGCATAATGCACCGGCTTTTGGCGCTGCTGTTTTATCCGCCGTCAGCTGTGTAACAGCGGGCGCCCGCCGACTGTATATCTCTCTGCTTAATGAATTCGGTGGCCACGGCTAACTTTTGACACGTTTGATCGTTTATCCCACTGAAATGTACAGGGTATATAATGTGTATATACACTGTGTCCCCCAACGCGAGAAGGATTATCAGATTTTAGTAATTTTTGGTACGAATATTCCTGAGACAACTTGTCGTCAAGTGACAGTTCAATTTCCCATCTCGCTCAACATCTGTTTCTACACTACCTGGGGAAAATAGAACAAACAAAATATCACTTTTTTATTATTGCGACATGATTGCTTAATTAACATAACATGCAAAAACACATTTTGTTCACATTTCTGACACTGTGGCTGACATTTCATTCAGTTGTCCAATTTTCAACTGCCTACAGTAAAACTGCTTGAAGTGTTGGCCCACTGTGACACTTGTACGCTGGCCCACTTGACAGCTGCAGTATCGATAATGTTCTGCTCCTGATCAATGCAGGCTTTACCAGTCACTTCTTGACGTTACAGACATTCTTAAACTTCTTCTGGTAGACACACTGCTGCAAGACAGTCAAACCTTGTAATAGACCTGCTGTTGGGGCCCACAAATTAGGACAGATACGATTTATTGACGTTTTTCCATTTATTTTAACACGTATTATGCCTGGTCTGCTTTCCCCAGGTAGTGCAAAAGCATACGTTGGGTGAGGTAAAAACTAAAACACTTATTTCATAGCCAGTTGTGTCGTAAATATTTCTGCCAATTATTATTATAATCTGCTAATCTTTATTCGAGGTACGATATCGATATTGTTGGGGATGTTTTTTCAGGTTTTCTGTTTATTTTAATGCATATTTCAGTTGATCTGCTTTCCCTAGGTAGTGCAGAAGCGTACATTGGGTGAGGTGGAAAACTGAACGGTCATTTGATGGCAAGTTGTGTCAGGAATATTTGTGCCAAAAATTATAAAAATTTGATAATTGGTTTTCAAGATACAGTTGAAAATGTTGGGGATGTTTTTTTGGGACACAGTGTATATATTTTTTTCAGTGCTTTATCCCACCTTGTGACTTTAGCGGTTCGGTGTTTGTTTCATGTTCCATTGCTAGACCCGTATTTACGTAGATGCTAGGCTGTTACTGACCGTGGTTAAGTTGTCCCATATATTTGGGTAGTTAATTCTCTAACAATTTGCCGGAAGCAAACAATTATGTAGGCCTAATTGAGTAGCGGGGCTTCAAAACTGGTGTTACAGCAGGTGGCTGTCATTTGAATGATTTGATGATAAGAAATACCATTGACACGTATATTTTTGGTAATATCTGTTAATAAGTTTGCAGAATAGGACTTGTTTTACAAAGGATAACTGGCGATGTTGACAGTTACCATTTTTGCCTCCGCCGGCCGCCTGAATACGGTGCCGCTTCCAGAGTTATTGTGTTGTTATTAATTTCGGTCTGTCTGTACGTCTGTCGTCTGTCAATGATGTTATTGAACACGATGTCCAGGATGTGCTTTGATGCGTTCTCACTGTAGGTCTCACTGTTATTGTCGGTAATGCGTCTTGGAACAAAGGTGAACTGGTTGTGTTTGGTCACCAAAAAGTCAAAGTTCATGGTTGCGGTGTAATCTAAAAGCGATCGGAGACAGACAGATGCATTTTTACGTGCGACAGCAGGTACTGCTGTAGCTCATCTTAGCCATTGTAATTCGATCTCTTCGTATGTCTGTCTGTCACAGGTAGATCAGTCAAAAACGGTGCAAGCTAGGATCACCAAATTTTCACCGTCGGCTGCCCGGAATACCATAATGTTAGGATCATTAAAGGTTTTCCATAAATTCGAAAGGGGTCACCCCGATCGAGGGCGCTAAATGAGAGGGGGTAGGAAGAATTTGCCATTTTCAGCCAATACTGAAATTCACGCACTGGATATGGCGCTAGGTGTTATCCGCAGTCGAGTCTAAATGGAACATGGTTGTGAGCTTAGATTTCGTTCGTGCCGGGCCTTCACACGTGCATTGCTGTCGCGCGTTCCCCTTTGCCTTTGCGTTAGCTGGGCTTTTCTTGTATGTGTAGGTTTCAACACGGTAGGCCTACACTGTATTATGCGAGTATTAACCGAGGCATATCGTAGACCCTGTTGACCGTGGTCGACGGTCTGTTCTGCCTGAGAATGGGTGCTGTTCACACACCCACGTTTCGGACGTCACGCTTTGAGTAGAGTCAGATTATGGGTATATAAGCTTGTAACGCTTCAGACACTGTAATGAGAGATAGGCGACAAAAGGAGATCATGGAATAAAGTATATTCATACTTGCTCATTATGACTACCCTCTTGCAATTTGTCATCTGGTAAAGAAAAAAATTCGACTGATGAAATCGGTGTTGCCGATGACGTTTTTATTTTGTATTCCTCGTTTTTTTCTGAAAGTGCGTGTCAGAATCATTTGCAGTATTCCAAAACCAATCTTCGCTAAACGAATTAGTCATGATCCAGTGCGGCGAGGGGGTTGGGGCCTAAAATTGAAGCTGCGGAGGCTGAACTAGCGTTGCCGTGACGACAGTGATGGATAGGCATCATTAGGCTTTGCAGCTTGTCCAGTGTTGAAGACGACAGCGTCAGCAGCAGCAGCAGTTGTCTCTTGCATCAAAAGCTTCAACGACTAGTTCTTGCTTAGTCCACATTGCTGGCTTGAGCGTGGATGCCCTCACCCCGTCCCCTGAATAATTGGCGACCTTAGGGAATCTATAAATTAATCTGCGTGCACACTGCCAGGGACTAAGTGCCATGTAATGAGCAGTGCCTGTACTACGGTCACAGTAGTTGCTAGGTAACATAAATCCAACTAGAAATTTGGGGCAAAGCCCAACGTGAGTCCGCCCGGCGCCCTAAGTCCGATTGGGGGAAATTAGGGGGGAAAGAGGGGGGAGAATTTCCCCGGCATCAAAGTCACGTGGCCCGAACTCAAATGCATTGGCATACGCCGAACGCGCTTTGTCGATTTAGGGTAGGTCAACATTAGCGCTTATAACTTGGTTTGTAGTGGACGGAATTTCACAAAAAATTTTTTGTTTAACGCCGAAAGGATCGCGCTCGTCAACGCCGTTTAGATTATGTCGTTATCTTCATCGGTTCTAGAGATATTTGTGCTCATACTCGAAAGTTGTCGTAAATCGCACTGATTTTTGAACGTTTTTTGCCCTCCCAAATTTTAAGGGGGGCGGTGCCCCCAAAATTTGTAATTGCATTAACACCCCAACATAGAGGCACGTCAAGTGCCAAAGTTTCGTCGGGCTACACCCCCTAACTCCGAAGTTATAAGCGCTAATTTATTACATTTTAAGCCAATTTTTGACCCCCCTTTGAAAAAAGTTGTAAGGGGGGCCGCCGTCCCCGGTGGGGG
>Ga0209367_1007517_pt1 | contig 15009 bp, 5 predicted proteins | sample WorMetLIZISLAND2_FD_187412 | JGI IMG/M metagenome (GOLD analysis project Ga0209367, IMG submission 187412) | Marine gutless worms symbiont microbial communities from Max Planck institute for Marine Microbiology, Germany - Olavius geniculatus... ... | reverse complement strand
CCCGGCGGGCAGTGCGCCGTTCCCGCTGCTCGGCGGACCTCACGGGATGGACGCGGTCCAGCTACAGCAGCTGTATGCTGCCGCTGCGGCCGCTCAGTCACCCGGGAGCCTGTATGCAGACTACGCCGCCAGGCTCAAGGCAGCAGCCGCCACGTCGTCGACGTCCGTCAACGCCGCGTGTAAAGACCCGTTCTGTGTGCGCTGTCCGCTGGGTGCGCCGGGCGGCTGTGCCGGCAGCAGTTCGTCCTCCGTGTCGTCGTCTGCCCCTGCAGCTGGTGGCACTGGTGGTTGTGGGACGTCGCTGTTACCGTCGGTCGGGAGTACGGGGGGCTCGTCAATGCTCGCTCCGCCGTTGCCGTTCCTGCCGGCCGCGTCACTGCACGCCCTGCTGCTGCAGCAGATGTCAGCCGCCGCCGCAGCCGCAGCTGGTGCCGGGGGGAACAGTGCGACGCCTGATGCTATGTCGGGCGCAGTCGCACCTAGTGGCGTGGGTGGTGGATGCGGTGGTGCTTACACGTGCAGCTGGGTCGACGGCGCGGCTGATTTCTGCGGCATGCGTTTCAACTCGTCCGACGAGCTGCTGCAGCATCTGCGCGTCCACGCGTCGGCTGCCGATCCGTCCGGTGCATCGTTGCCGCCTCATCCCGCTGCGCTGGCCGCCCTGACCGCGTCCTTCCCGCTCGGTCTCGGCTCATCCGTGCCTCCGCGGCTCAGCCCCGCGTCACTGGGGGACGTTCAGGCGCCGGCAGTCAGTGCGTCCAGCGCGTTCGGTGGTCCGATGGCGCCGCACGCCTTCAGTCCTTCGTCGTCGTCGTCGTCGTCGCGCTATCACCCGTACAAGTCGCCGTCGTGTGCGCCGGCCGCCGGCGTGCCGTCTTTGACACCCGGCTTGCCGGCCGCGGCTCCGGCAGCCCCGCCGCTCCTACCGCCAGCTCTAGCCGCCTTCTACTCACCCTATGCCGCCCTGTACGGCCACCGACTGGGCGCTGCGGCCGTCGGACCGTGAACTGTAACTTACGTGGGTGTCCATGAACTGCGACTGGTCACTAGTCCGAAGAGGCACAGTCCAATATTGACTATAACTCGGTCCGCCATAGCTAGGGAGCGCCATAAGCAAGGGCCCCATAGCAAAGGTCCGCCGAGGATGCAATTTATCCCTATTCTAATCCTAACACTAACCCTAGATCCATATCCATAACTCTCGCTCTTTTCGGACTATTAAATTGTACCTCATCGAAAAGTGCAACTCTAGGCGCATCAGCTAATGGTTCTTTTAACGACCGCGCTGTGCAGCCAGTCATCACTCACAGCCCCTAACCCTCCAGGCGCATCTCTGCGTTTGATGTACATTACATAACTTCATTCAGTCTCGTCTCACGTGTCATCACATGCAGTCGTTATGTGCTGGAAGCGTAGTTTGTTTCATGTTGTACATTTCGTCTACCTTCCTGTCTGAGTTTTTGTTGCATGAGCTGCTGTGTATGATCACTGATCACATGGCTTTGTTGATGCATGGATAAGTAAATGGAGGTGTTGTGCCGGGCATTGTTTCACCTTTTTAATAGTATTCTTTACGTTATTGATAAGTATTAGTATAAAGTGTTTGATCGTGGTGGAGAAAATGGTAGAAATTGTACGTCCTGTGCAGTGCGTGCGTTTGCTTGTTGTGCGGTCCTGATAGGCGAATATATAATGATTGAACAAAGCATAATTTTTTGATGATGCTAATGATAGTGTAAATAACATTATCGCAGAAGCAGAACTACCGTAGTTTGGAAAGTGAATGAACTGCACTCACATTTCGGCGTCACGTCTTTTTCTTCTAACGTGCCTGCATTTTGGACATTTAGAATTTTTGTTCATGCTATTCTTGTGTTACGTTTTGCTTATCCAGGTCACGCGCCCCGGGTCACGTGACTTTGTCTGCGGTGTGTAATTGGTCGTCATTTTTGACTGCATAATGTGCAATATCATAATCGTTTTACACATATGGCGACGCCGTTGTTATCATTATTGTTTCATTTAACTAACTGCCTGTTATGCCTGAAAACGGTGATTTGCAGTAGTGACGCATTAAGACCATCTTCTAGTTCTAGAATTGGTCAGAATTTTAGTAATTTTTCTGTTACAGGACTACTGTACTCTTGAGAAAGTTAAAAAGAATTATTCAGGCAGTATACGTATTTGGAAGATGGTGACAATTTCGTGCCCGACTCCATGCTTTTTGTCGTTTTTTTTGCATAAAATGGCCTACTTCTTGCGTCAGTTGTTGGTGATTAAATCATATTAACCGTATGAATGGGTTGTTTGTTTTTTCACGTGAAATCTTTTCCCCCATGTACGTTTTTTTCCATTCCTGCATCATACTTGCTTGCTATATGCCTCGTGGCTTATGCTGAGAACAAAGGTAATCTATGAGAAAATAGATATATGTGGGGTAGCGACAGGCAACCTCGCACCTGTCACATGATTTAATGATCGGCTGACAACCTACTTGTATAGGCTATACCACAGCGACGCTGGCCAGGGGCTTGCTTTTTATGAAGAAAACATGTCACTTGTAACTTATAAATAACAACCGTCTTGCAAGGTACTGCAGTTTTTGTCGGTCGGCCATCTGCTGTTTTGTTTTTTTCCTCACTATACGTAATAGGCCTACATGCTATTGTATCTGCTGATATAATTTTATTTTTCCACCACACTTGCTAGCCTGTTGCTAAAGTTCGGACCCACCATTCCGAAAGCCGTCATTCCTGGTCGTTGCAGAGAATAGTTTTTGATACTGAACGCCTTTATTCGCCAATAGCAGACAATGGCAGATAAAATGCAGAATGGTCTAATAAAGATATTGCCTCTTGCTATTTAGCTCTCGCTTTACACCTATCTCTAACTTCCAGGCCATATAACCTTAATTCTGAATGGCGTCCCTTTGGAGTGGCGGGCCGAGACCGGTGCTAATTTTAGACCGAGTTGAGACATTTACTTTGCATGGACCGCAGGACATTTCAAAAGATTTTACAGTAATTTTCCACGCTAAAATTTCCGGTACAAAAGAATGAGTGATTGCAGTGAGCGAGAGACCGACGGACGGTGTCGGATGGATAGCAGCGCTTAGAGCTCCGTCTTTATGGAGGAGTGAGACACAAGTGACCGGGTACTAGAGACGACGGAGAACCGGTCGGAGAAACTTGTGCGCAAAGTCAAGCCGTCAAACGAACGGGCGGACGGATGAAAAGAGCGCCCGCCGACCGACAGACGTCGAGAGCATGGAGCTGGGCCGAGAGTGATGTGTGCAATAGTTTGAGTCGAGTTTGACGTGCTTCGTCGTTTGACAGACGACAGATGCAGCTGTGTCAGGCTGACAGGAGGCCAGGGCGCCGCAAGTCATCATACAAGAAGATGGATTGATGTTGGCTGCTGGACGGCGGCTCCCGCGTTTTTGGATGTCGACGGACGCGACGGCAGCTGCTGTCAGAACGTTATCAGGATCTGTCGGACCGACTGATGGCCGGTTCGACACCGAAGGGCCGGCTGATTGCCACCGTCTAGCACTCTAGCCGCTGTGTGAACTGTTTTCATAATACGCCGACATGCGTTTAACAACAATCAGCGAGCGCGGCTACTGTACACGCCGAAACGTCGTCAGTCAGCTCAGCTTGACAGTTGCTCAGCACATAATACATGACGAACGAAGCTAGCGTAACGAAAGACACAACAGAAAAAAACCTTGGCTGCATTTCTTTGCAAATTATTGTGGTGTGTACAGACAAAAAACCATGCCCGACAAAATATCGGACGCTTTCGATAGCCTACTGACATGGACATTTTGAATTTGGCTGAAATCTCCAATAAAAAAAGAGTACCTCGGTACGCCAGTAGCAGCATCAAGGGGTAGAGCTGAAAGGATTTTAAGAAAAGCTTTTAGGGTTTTAGGCTTTTGTGTACTGTAAAACAAGATCGGACTTTGGTGCCTCAAAACTCCAAAAGCACGACTAAGATAGGAAATTAAATAAGATTAATAATTGGACAACAAATAAGAACCTCAACATTTGGACTTTTTAGTTTTTTGAAATGCGTACGTTTTTTATTTTGTTTTTCCAAACCAATTTCTCAGCTCTGCCAAAAAAAATCGATCAGCACTTGGACCAGAAAGGAAACACTGAAGGTATAGCGTTGAAAAAAAGAAACCATATCATCGTTCAGCGGAATGACAGCTGCCTGCAGACTGGCAAAAGATGGACATCACTAGCGAATAACGAGACCAGTCGGACCGTCTGTGATGAATTTCAGGCGCCATCGTGTCAATCATTGCTTATTATATCTCATCAACCGACGCACCTACCTACCGGCTAGTAGCTACCGCTGTGACTGCATTGGCCGCCAAGTCGCACAACACCCAGCAAATGAATGCCAGATTACCGAAACGGAACGCACGGAACACCCGCCAAGGCGCTGCGGGTGGTAACGCGGGTGGTAACCCAGTTTTCAGCAGGCAAAACATCATAGTTGGATGGAACTGTTGGCCGATGTATAGAGCCTACGCTCTACACACGTGCCTATATATTCCGGCCACTCAACTCGTGGAGGTAACCACAGTCACTGACTGGTATAGTATTAGAACGTGCCGATCGTTTACGGCTACTCGTTAGGCTATGCAGGCTGCAGACGTGCTAGTAGGCCGCAATATACGGGTATTGCCCGTCTGTACGTCTGTCTGTCCCGGAGAACGGACATTTTCCCGTACGTACGGACTTCAACTGAAACTCAAAATTTAACGACGTATAATAAACTGGTCGCAAAAATGAAATAAAACTGACACATTGTGTAGTTAAATATTTATTTCAATACTTTGATCAAGTCATTATTTCCAGAAAAGTTAACGTCCTAAACTTGCTTGAAATGCATGTATCCTGTCAGAAGAAGAATGGAAACGGCAATAAATGTTCTGCTATACCGTAATCGTTCTCTGCTTTTTTATTTTTTCTGCATTTGACAGATCAGGTTACAACAAACTCGGTTCGCTACTAAATGGCGATTCACTTCTAACACACATTATAACGAAGCGCAATTCATTTACCTAGACGGTTTAGCTAGACACTTCTGCGTCGGGAGCCAGAGCGAGCGGCCGACGCCTTGCGCAGTTTTAGTGAAATGTCATTCACGTATGATTGATGCTGGCAAGTGGGGAGCGGTGCAGACGTGAATGCACTAAGCCATGCAGTCTGACAGACTGACTGACAAACAGGCTCGACTGCAGCGCACGTCATAACCGTTGACGTCTGCCTGCTTCAGCATGTCTCCCCCGTGAAAAATCTGCCCGGAGAGAGATGATCACGGAATTGATATGTTTCCCCGTATTAAAATATCGCCAGCCACAAAAAAGTCTCCCATTAAATGATCGCCAGGCGGCGAATTTTTACCGGGAAATTGTCAGCAGTAGGGAAACATTTCTGGTGGGCGATGCTATAACGGGGCACCGGCCCGCATCCAGCAGCGCCCTTACATCTTCTCTCTCTCCAGCTGACGCAGCCGGCAAGCCAGCCCGCCAGCGTTGATTGATAGCCCGTCAATTTTAACTCGTTATCAACGACGTGTGTGTTTCGTCAGCCCGCCGACGGCAAACCTATCTCCCCCTCCCTCCTTCATCCTGCCCGGCTCGGCCCGCTTTTCTTCCCACCCGCCGGGCGCCACGGGGGCTGTTAGGGGCAGAGACGAGCGTGTGTCTTAACCCGTCAGCGTCGTCGTCGTCGACGTCTCGAAACTCGACCGGACATCAAACGGGCGGGCGAGAGAGAGATGGCGGGCCTCGTCGAGCGCCGACTGACAGACGGCTGGACGGGCGGAGCGCGGTACCGCCAGCGCACACACCACACCACGCGGTTGGTTGTAAATCACTCGTCGAACCCGGTTTACGCGATAACGGCCGGTCATTCGGACGGCGGGAGGGAGGGAGGGACGCCCCGCACGGCGCCCGCCCGGCGTGTAACGGACGAGAACGGACGGGACGGAAACCGACCAAGGTGTCTGCTCATCCGTCGACGAGCGGCTGTATGCCTGACCGCTCGCACGGGCGCGTTGACGGGCTGGCCGAGGACAGACGGACGGACGGACGGACAGGCTCGGCGGGCGGCACAGCAAGCCCGGCCCGGCACTGTTTAGTGTCGACGTCGTCAGACGTCATTTGTCGACCGGCGAACAGTCATCGCCGCCGACCCGACGTGTCGTCGACGGTCCAGACCGGCCGCCAGCTCTGATCTATGCTAATGCGCTGATTTACTGCCGACCGAGCTACATCGTCACAGCCGCTGCTGCTGCTGCTGCTGGCCCGTGCCTTTCTCGTTCCCGTTCTAGCGACCCGATTCTGCGACCCTGCTTTCCGAGTCTTGATTGAGTTTCCCGTTTCCGAGTGAAATTGGCTGCGACAAGCCGGCAACGCTGAACAGTGGTGAACTGTAGACAGACACCGAAGGATCACTTAAGCCCAAATTCCATTACGTCGACTTTGCGACAAAGTCCACGACAAGTTCCCGACAAAGTCGCAAACTTGTCGCCAGTGTTTGAATTACCGGGGGCTGGGGGGTTGAACCCCCAACTGTTTTCTCAACCCCCTAAAACACTGTCAAATTATGCACTAGAGGGGTCAGCTATATACTATATGCATACGATTAACATCACAATTTTGGTCAGGCTCCGACCGTCGATAAGTTCGACCCCCAGCTAATTTTTCATAATTCAAACACTGCTTGTCGCGTGAGTTGAATAACTGTATTGTTATTCGTTAGCGATGACGAGACCAAGCTATAATTAGATTGTCGTTCAGAGGGGGCGCGAAACAAGCTGTTTGATTACAGTTGTTGGTTTAATGCTAACCAGAATGGTTTTGTGTGTATAGTATGTGTAAATGCCTAGGCTATATGGCCGTTTGTATGGCTTCGGTGATGGCAATAGGGTACTTGTGTAGACCCTAAATGTTGAGTTTGATAAATTGGGAGGCCTGTGTGGATCCCTAGAGTGGCGAATCGAGGGGAGGAGAGTGGAGACCCCTGTGCGAGCTCCTAAACTCTGCACAGATCATGATTTTAAGCCCTTTATATGTGGCTTTGTTATGTGTATATTGCTTGTATTTGGTTGTCATGTATTCTTCGTTCTATTGAGCTATTTGTCAGTTTATATCTGACTTCAGATATGTCGATGTGACATCTCTGTTTTAAACGGTGAAACGGAACAGTCTGATGATTTGATTGAGATATTTTTACTAGCAGCTGCGACTGCTTGATTGTTTGACCGTCTATTTGTATTTCTGTTCTAATTTCGTTTATTGGCATTGCACTTACATGATAATTCGCACGCTGTGAATATTCTGCTTATTAAATCACACGGTCGTTTTATTTTCAATTCTGTGTCCAGTTACTTTAGCGGTAGGCCTAGGACCAACCCCAACAAGACAACCTTACATAGCCCATATAATTATAGAGTAGATCAGTCGAAGCGATCTGAACCCACTTGCGAATACATACCCTCAACGCCGCATGCCTTTGATAGGCTGGGTAGGACGGCGATACGAACTGAGTGATGTACGAGTATGGCGCATCGCGGCAGCTTGCTTGAAGTGCAAATGAAATTCAGTTGTTGATTTATTACCGAGCAGTCGTGTCACTGACAACCGCGCCCATCACCCCGCAAGACCTTTACCCGCGGCGCATACGTTGTTTAGCCGCGCCGGCCGGCCGACGAAACGAGATGAGTTGAACTGATGATGTGGATGAACCAGATGACATCTGCCTCTGAAACTGATAGCCGCCATCTTGCTGCCTGCTTCTGTTACTGCTGCAGTCGGCCAGCTGGGAGTAACGAACAGACCGCGTTTGTTACAAGCAAGCCGACGGCAAAACAGTGGGCCCCTACTTGCACATGCACGAGCGTACATCGACCGTGATATTGGTTCGGTCAGTTTTAAACAGTTTTGCGTCATCGTTGTTACAACGTGTCGCTCTTGTTGCGTTCGTAGCTTTTTCTTTTCTTAAACTTACTGCGTCGATCGATGAAATATAAAACAACGAATTGCAATGCCGTAAGTGCGAAAGATCTTTCCACTTCATCCTGACCACTTCAAGGAAAATTAGTTTGCTGTTTTGCTGTTACCAGAAGAAAATGGTCAAAGTAAGTAAAGTAACCTGGAAATAAGCGGCAAATATGGAAGCGGCGGGTTGGGTAGCATTTCGCCTAATCTGATTTCGCGTCGTATACTTATCCTAACCCTAACCCTAACCTTAGTTCGATTTTGGTTGGGGCTCTGCAGTAGATCCAATTGGAAGAGCGATTATAGCGAAATGAGACGACACCGGAAGCGGCGTGGCCTGCAGGTTCAGATTTGGTGATCACAGGATAGGGATAAACCTTAAGGTTAGGGATGGAGATAAATTGTATCTATGGCTATGGCGGACCGGAACCAGTGCCAGCACACACTCGCAGAGCCTGCATGGCCAGCATCTCTCGACGAATTAGCATCGCTCGACACTCTGACGAATGTGTACGCAATAAATTAGCGCCGAGCCTGTCGCCCGAAGCTACCGTACTATGGCGAGTGCATGGTCCGCGCAACTGTGACACAACGACATGCAGTCTACAAGCATTAACAGCGCCGCCGTCTCAGAAGCCCAGAACACTGATACGCCAGGCAGAACTATATGCTGACTGGTTGTACCCCGAGGAACAGATGCAAACTGATGGATCAGCATTGCATCAGTATTAGCACTTGCATACAGAACGCAGCACTTTTACTCACCGTAGCAGACAACATTTAAAAGCAAAAACAAATAACCTAGAAAAGAAAGAACACATCGCAAACTATATGAAGAACAAAACATTGCAATAAATGCATGACGTTAAGTTATTTCGAGTCATTTTCTTTCAGTTCTGAGCCGCCTCGCACCAAATTACGGCGACGCTAGTGCGTGAACTTCAATTATGGTAAACACAGATGGCAAATGCAGTTACGAATTTTACAAGCGGTGTTATAAAGCTGCGTGTGCCAGCCACCGCGACACAATCCGCGTTGTGATTATTTTGCTGGCAAAGAGGCGCCGCGACAACTACAACGGAACGGCACTCTGGGGATATATTAGCGAACAGGGCAGCGTTCGTGGTCGGTTCTATACGTCGTCGTGAAGACGGTGAAGTGTCTGTTGGTCGTTCGCATGGTACAGGGGCCACTGGTGACGATCGTAAACCGAAGAAGGAGAGAAGAGCTCCTAGCAGCAATCGGTAGTTCGCTGGCTGGATGCAGGCGTCGAGTCGACAGGTTCACGAGAGCGCATTAATTCGTCGCTTTATTGTTGTCGCTAGTTTACGACGCTCGTCGTCACCGTCTGGCCTGACCCGTATGTCCGTCTGTCCGTCCGTCCGCCACCGGCGACAAATAACGCACCACCGTCAGCCATAGTCTACGTGACGGTAGCCCGGATGCGCGCGGGTCGGGCGGGTCTTCTGCAATATAGCAATGTCCTCAGAACTGTGCAGTGTGCTGACGATAATTCAGTCACCGTGCATAGCCTACTGTTCATCCTTCGCTTTGGACGTCGCATATGTCTCACGCACGCGGTCTATTGTTAGACTCAGCCAGTAAACTGTGTTTGACTACCCAAGCGCATTCTGCAAACGACATAGGCCTAATTCCAACCTATAAAGTTACCACTGAAACAGCTGCTGTCGTTCTGCATACTAGCGCAAACGCATCCATCACCTATCGCTGTGAATAACATGCGGAGAACGTCTGTAATCGTTTAAGCCATTAAACAGTAGCGCGTCGCACCACACCACAGAAAATACTACTCAGATCGAAGTTGCTCCTCGAAGTTTGATATTAAGCTATTCTATAAGTTATAACGTACTGCGCATTATAATGCTATGCTGCTCGTAACGTTATCGGTTTTTGAAAATAAGAACGTTTTCATGATATAACGGTTTACTCACGATTACGCGCAGCACGTTTCTGCGTAGCGTAAAAAATGGCCTGACTCGTTAGAAGTTGGGATTTTTGGCGCTGCGCGGAAACGTGCTGCGCGTAATCGTGAGCACCCCGATATAACGACGGCTGTTGTCTAACTTCTGAGCTGCCTAAACGTTTACCTTTAAAGTCTGGCGAATATTATTATACTATCTGCATCAGCTATTTATTTTTTATTACGTTTCCTTTTTTCTTTGTGTATATTTGTTTACGCAACTTTGAGATTGTGTTCGAAACTACAAAATGTATCGGTATTAAACAAAAACCATTCAAACGGATGCCAAATGGCTTAGAAGTTGGCAAAAGAATTAGTAGGATGGCGAGTTTTATTTCTCTAGAATATACCCCGCACGCAGGGAAATGAATCGACCGTGGACGTCAGTGGGATGCGACGGCGGCGATCTGAATGGGTTTCAGCGGCGACAGGCGGCGACGCGGAATCTGCTCGGCATCACACGACACGCGGTGCTTGCGCGGGTTGCGACCCGGCGTAAAACACGTCGTCCCGGCGCGCTATCGAAATCCAAATGCCGTAGATATTTCGTCGGCGAATGTTTTCGTCGACGACGGGCGACCGGACCGCCGCGCGGCTCTTAACACCCGTCAATCGCGCCACGCCGCCGCGAACGGAGACTGAGGCTAACCATAACACGCTGTACATCAGCGGATTCAGCGCCTGCAGGCGCCCAGCCCAGACGTCATCGCCCTCCCCCGCCCCGGCAGGTGCGACGAAGTTTATAACTGTTTATTCACCTTGCAGCGCTGCTGCGCTCATAAATATCGTTTGCGTTGGTCGGTCGCTGCTGGTGTGGTGTTTAAACCACGCAGTCGATCCGTAGCCAGTCGAACGACGGGTTAACAGCCGAGGCGGACCGGCTGTAGCCCGCAGAGTGCAGAACTCAGGTCCGGACCGCGGGGCGTTGAAAATGCAGGACCTGACAATGGCGGACCTCCTCTTGCCTCATCTTGCTCTGCTGGTCCGACGGCGAAATGATGCTCAGCTTCGAAGTATCAGGTCGCAGGCCGCCTGCAGGATTTTAAAACGTGGAGAGACTGCCGGGAAATGGAGTAATTGAGCCTACAACTAAAATGAAAGTTTAATATCGCTTATTCTTACATTAAAAGAACACAAAAGTTTTAATATATAGATATATTACATTTAAATGCTTATTGAATGACTAGGCATATGCCAAATTTTTACAAGTGCTTAATGAACGAGAAGGCACTAATGCCCCGCGTGCCTCAACGTAAGTAAGTAAGTAAAGTAACGTAAATTTTTGTAATGAATAACGTTTGAAAATCTCTAATTTGCTAACGTTCAGGTTAAAAGTTAAAAGTGGTGGTATAGCTTTTTATGGAAAGCCCATCTCAGAGCTACGAAGCGTCACCTGCCGTATGGGATCACACAGTGTTACCTGCCACCCGACACAGGTGAACTTGCCCCGTTTTAACCCCAGCCAGATAGCCGGTACTCGATTTATCTACCCCGAAGGGATGGAAGGCTGAGTTGACCTAGGTGGCTGGTTACATACCGAGATGGTTTGCCTGCCCGCAGGCAGTCACCCATCCAAGTAGGCCTACTAACCCGGTCCGGCGTAGAGTAACTTCGTTGATCGAATGAAACGCGTTAGCGCCACGCCACGCCAGCAACCAACATAGTCATAATCCTGATCATAACTTGTCCAACAATGCAGCTACACAGTTTGGTCCGCCATTGTCAGGTCCTGCATTTTCAGGCGACCGCCGACCGCTGCTAATGCTAGCTAGTGCTACCGTTCAGTCGCTCCACACGTTGATTTATTAAGCGATTATTCGCGAGATGCTTATCTGTTGTTTGTCGCATTCCGGCCGGCTTGGCTGGCTGGCGACTTTTATTTATTGCCGTCAGTCGGTCGATCGTTGGCGCTCCAAGCTCTCCGATGTCATTCAGCGCATTAATCTGCCCGATATACACACTTCACTCCTGCACATTGCTGGGTGTATAGCTCTTTCGTATATTTAACGCCGCACATCGGACCGTTCTATACGGTATTACGAATTGGTGAAAAATCAACGGCTGCAATAGATATAAGTCAAGAGCCTACATATATTTTACTTACTCTTGTCTAAGAACCGTTTGGAATGCCCTGGGGCGACAGACTAGCGGAGCGGGTACCTGTCCATATACAGTGTACACCTATACCAAGGAGCCCTGGGCTAAATCCAGGGCTCCTTGTCTATACACATGGCAATCTATGACGTATGACCTGTCTCTGTGATTCATTATCAACTCGTCGAGCCGGTCTTTAATGTCTAGCAAGCTGTCAGAGGTGACAGGATGAGCGAAACGACTTTCAGATCCTCTGCGTGCTGTGATTCTAATCGCTTAATATGCGTGTCCCGCAGCGACGAAACGTATACCAGAACCCAAGCTCATCACTCCGTCACGCTTCTCTGGTCACAACAACGGGGCATTTTAGGCTGTTATAGCAAGTAAAAGGTAAAAAAAGGTAAAGGCCAACACTTGCTACAGCACTTCTTACCGTTGCTCAGAAGTGCTTTACAATCTCGGAAGTCGCAGCTGATCGGCATGAGCTAATGATACCGCAGCGCAGTAAGCGGCCGTCCATTGCCCGCGTTAACGAACAACTGGACCCGCAGTTTTCAGCTAGCAGACATACCACCGCCCCAATCAGCCACACTAGGACTGCACCCCGTAGCCCGTAAGCCACTACTCATTTCCCGTCCCACGGAAGATAAGAGGCTGAGTGAGCCTGAGCACACCGTAGGTTAACAACTTGCCCAAGGTTGCTTGCAAATGACGGCAGTGAGAATCGAACCGCAACCTGAACCTGTTAACAAGTATGTAAATAGAGCACAAAAAATATCTAATGCGCTCAGTTTGCTGGTTACAGTTGGAAGTAGAATAAACAAAACAGAAGGTGACGTCTGAATGTATAGCATATAATTATGCCACGAACGTCAAAGAAGTTCATTGCATAAGGCCCAAGATGAGAACTGAACGGTCGGGTGAGTCGCGCACCGTGTTTTGGGAAATGTTAGCGATAACTCGAAATGTGACGCACATGCCCGGTTTTGCATGTCGACGTTCGTTTTCTGATGTCATCCTCACCCATGCACTGCCTCACACCACGTTTACACGATCAAACTAGCTCGACGAGCTGGCTCTAGTTAGCTGGACGAGCCAGCTCGATGTTTGGTGATTGCTTCATGTAGGCTATGCTTTATGCATGCTTCATATTTGCTCGATGTCTGCTCGATCGTGTAAATGGGGTATCAGTCGGCCTAGAGTGTGTATGTCTATATGAACGCATGCGCGCCTGACAAAGTTTACGACATCTTCTTATACACTTATAGGCCTACTTATGATAATCTTTATAATAACATAATGTGGTAGAAAACAAAACAAAAATATGTAAAACAGTTACTGGGCTATAGCATATCACAGACACACATAACCTTAACTATAAGAGTATTCTAACAGCTTAACGTACAGCGTTGAAGTTCAAGTTTGTTTACAAATTTCTGAAATTTACAGGGAATTATCTCGCTAGGTAACTTAAATTTAAAATAAATGCAGCAATCTCCTATTATATCAGTGTTACACGTGCGGAATAATTTCATCAGACAGCGCGTGACGGTGAAGTCAAGGGACCGTATACTTATACTTTTTATACACTTACTGCTTATGTATTCTGAGTGACGCTATTGCCTTTGACTTGCGCCGTGTCTGTTGGTCCGTCCGTGGTGACCTAGCTGCAAACACAGGAAGTCCAGGAAAACGTCACATTTCGTGCACAGGTCCCAATGGGAAATGCAACCGGAATCCGGAGGTCAAGGGATCAAACACTGTCATCGCTGTGCTTATGGCAAATACAGCACCACCAACCCACACAAGCTTAGAGCCTGCAATGGTGCGCGAATGAACAAAACTAAGAATTATAGGAGTGAAAAATAGACAAGGAAAAACAAAGCCGCTTGCAATGCAAGGCCACTCAACGAGATTGACTAGGCCTATTGAATATCACGATTATCATGACTCGTGAAGTCGGGCACATTTATTGCGAAAAATTAATCTGCAGTTCTTGTAAATTTCAAGTGACTAAAAGCTGATAAATAAAAAACAAAATAATTTGACCATTTAGGGTCATTTTTGTTGCGCATTTATTATGTTTGCCATCATGAAGCTCCTCTTCGTAAGCTTACAGCGACGATTTCAGTTTTGCATGTGCATTATTCGTCTGAACTTGGGACTGAATATGCTAAGCTCTGCGTTCAAATACCAATTTCCTCCCTGGGACAGAACAGATCTTATCAACGCAGCAATAGGCCTATAATGCTAGTTTCATTTCAGAGTAACCTATACACTAGTCTGACTAACTGGAAGCATGCAAGATGAAATGACGTGGATATTGTAGTCGACGGTTAATTTCAGTATTTGACGGAAAGAGCTGAGTGCGACCAGGAGTGTGACTTCTGTTATAAAGCGCTGTCTGTCGGCGCCTCTGCAGCAATCGTTTGAGCTGACTAATCACCAAGCACGACCGACCGAGCGACGACGTCATCAATTACTGCCCGCCGACACGGCCTGTCTGACCACGTGACCGACTGCTCTGTTGCCACCGTCCCAGCCAGCTCGGAAATGAGTCAAATGGCCACCAGCGCGCCGGCCGATCCTTTGTACGCATGAGCAACCGGAAGTCCGCCATGTCTCTATGCAGCGTGCAGATGCATTCAGAGTAGGCCTATAAGTATAAAAGCGGCAAAGTTCTTAGCTACGTCACATACGTGTAGCCTATTTTTAACTGCAATTAATTAACCTTATTATGTGAACTTCGTAGCAATGCCGCCATAAGCTGTATATTTTTGTATTGTATTTTATATATTCGGTAAAATAGGGTCTTGCAGGATCTCCGACATCTAGCCTGATTATCTTTTTACCAAACATAGAATATAATACGGCTAATGCCGTTGTAACAGCAGCATGATAAACTGTATTAGCA
>Ga0209367_1007515_pt1 | contig 15015 bp, 11 predicted proteins | sample WorMetLIZISLAND2_FD_187412 | JGI IMG/M metagenome (GOLD analysis project Ga0209367, IMG submission 187412) | Marine gutless worms symbiont microbial communities from Max Planck institute for Marine Microbiology, Germany - Olavius geniculatus... ... | reverse complement strand
CAGCAGGTCTTTTACAAGGTTTGACTGTCTTGCAGCAGTGTGTCTACCAGAAAAAGTTTAAGAATGTTTGTAACGTCAAGAAGTGACTGGTAGAGGTTGTATTGGTCAAGAGCAGAACATTATCGATACTGCAGCTGTCAAGTGGGCCAGTGTACACGTGTCATAGTGGGCCAACACTTCAAGCAGTTTTACTGTACGCAGTTGAAAAATGGACAACTGAATGAAATGTCAGCCACAGTGTCAGAAATGTGAACAAAATGTGTTTTTACGCATTATGTCAATTAAGCAATCATGTCGCATTGAATAAAAAAGTGATATTTTGTTTGTTCTATTTTCCCCAGGTAGTGTAGAAACAGATGTTGAGTGAGATGGGAAATTAAATTGTCACTTGACGACAAGTTGTCTCAGGAATATTCGTACCAAAAATTATTAAAATCCGGTAATCCTTCTTAACGTTATAGTCAAAAATGTCGGGGATGTTTTTTTTGGGACACAGTGTATAAGTCTAATCCCGAAACAGGATCCTGGGATTACCAATTTCTTAATCTCGGATCGCGTGATTGAGAATTCATGCTTGGGATATCTGACAGTCACTCTCTAGTCATTAGTTTATTTGTTTTCATAGCATGTACCCTGTGTGGCTCGGTAGTCTAACGGTAACGTGTCAGACTTGTAATCCTGAGGTAACTCAGAGGCGCAGGTTCGACTCCGCACCAGGACACTGCCGGGTAGCGACCTTAGGCAAGTTGTTCACACACGTGCCTCTGTCACCAAGCGTATAACTTGGTACCGGCTTCACCGCTGGGATGTAAACAGGCACACCGCACGATACACTGGCCCCAAATAACAAATAACATAACAATTCTAGTCATCTGAAGAATGAACAATCCGTGGTCTCACAGTGTAAAAACTGGTGTCTGGCTGAGGGCCTTAGGAAATGGGGATCAGCGTCGCCCTATGGGCCGTAAGGCTTGGGAAGGACTTTACGTTTTTTTAGCCTGTGTAGGTTTGCTGCATCTGCTGTTGCTGGTTGGTATCATTCTTGATCAGTGTGTTTGTTTGTTTGCTTGCAGACATATTCCCGAGCTGTTGAACTACGTCATGTTACAGACTTTCGACAAATCTGGTACATATATACTACATAATCAACAGTCCTGTAGTGTAAACTGTACATTCGGAAAAATTATGGTGCATTTACAAGTTTTTGCAACTCAAAACTGCGTTGTATACATTGCACTTACAGATTTTGTGTTTATTCCATCTTTGTTACTTTTAATTTATATTTCTGCAATTATGATTTACCTGTGTGCAATTTTTGTGCATGTGTGTTTTGCCATTTTTTGGACTTTTTGTAACTTTTGTTACCTAGCTTTAGTTCATTATGTTGATGAAGATTGGAACTAAAACGACAGGCAACTCTAAGGGAGATTAGATGGCATCTGTGAAAAACACCACCACATGTTGTGTCACTTAATAAAAAGATGCTTAAATTGTTTGCTAGATGAAGATCGTGAAAACGTATGTTTTCTCATCAGCTTGTTGAAGAGCAGTGGTATTGTCACGTCCGACAACTTCATGGAGGTACATATTGTATACATTTGTGAAGCATGCATGTTCCACTTTTTGTGGGCACATGGCGCATTATATTGACAGGTTATTCGCTGGTAGAACGGTAGAACACATAGAACTTAGGGTGGATCAACACGATTGCCTATAACTTTGTTGTTAGTGGATCAGAGTTCACATTTTTTTTGTTCAATGCTGGAGAGATAGTTCTTGTTAAAGCCATTTACAGCTTGTTGATATCTTCATTCATTGCACTCAAAGTCGAAAGTTTTCCTGAATAATGCCAAATTTTGGACGTTTTTTGTTTTCCCAAATTTTAAGGGGTGGTGCCCCCAAACTAGTGTTTTCGTAACTAATTAAAATTAAAATTACAATCCATGAAAACGAGAAAGTGTTAATTTAATTAATTATAATTACAATTAAAATTATAAAGTTCTAAAAAATTAAAATTAAATTAAAATTGTAAAGTTTAAAACGTCTTGTAATTTTAATTTTCATTTAATTTTAATTTCAGTTGTTCAGTTTTTTTACCAGTATAGTTATAAATCTTAGCAAAAACAACACTCAAATGATGGAAATTACAATTGTTTACGATTGATCAGCTGGACCTCATAATGAACTGTGAAACTATTCAGCTGATCTGAAGTACCTAACTGAGGACACTGATGCTGTGTCTAAAGAATCTCAATATAAATGAAAGAAAGAAAAAGGGGGTCCATTTTCACAAGACATCGTGTATAAATGCATTGGGGGTTGGCTCTAAATTTAGTTGTAGCTTCTCAGGCATACATTGAGAGACTGTTCTCTGTTTGTGGCGAACTGACGGCATGAAAATGCAACAAAACTAAGCAAATTCGGGGAAAAAGTTTTCTGAAACTAAACTGTGCAAACTGCCCAAGGGTACAGTGACTCATTGTCGATAACTGAGTACTGTTGATTATGTCGTGCGTGAATGATGACTAGCAGTTTGCAGACCAAAAACAGTGTTCACTTACAGTGTGTCACCATCTGTATACAGTTTGAATTCTTGACATTACTGGCAGTTTTTGTTCTTTATTGTGTTTAGCCCTACACATAGAACTAAAATTACAAATAGAATTAAAATAACAAAGTCTCAGAAATCAAAATTAGAATTACAAAGTAGAAAAAAAATTAAAATTGAATTAGAATTACTAAATTCTATCAAAAATTGCAATTAAAAATTAAATTGAAATTACAATAACACTGCCGCAAACCTTGTACACAATTCATCATGCTTAGGTAGTTGCACGTCAAGTGCCAAAGTTTCGTGGGGCTACACCCCTCTAACTCTGAAGTTATAAGTGCTTCTTTACTACATTTTAAGCTAATTTTTGACCCCCTTTGAAAAAAATTGTAAGTGTCCCTGGTGGGGGTGCACTAGCAAGACTTGGTCATTCTCTAGCATGTGTAAACATTTGGGGATGCAGCACCCTGTAGGGGCCAAAATATGGTCTCCCAAACAAGTTGATGTGGGTGGGTATAATTACACCTCTAGATCTCCAAAATTTTTGGACTGATGTTCACCAGATTTTTTTGCTGAACGCAGGAAGAATTGCTGTAGATCACATACTTGTCCGATTTTGAATATCTTCATCCGTTCTGGAGATATTTGCCATTGAACTTTGAAGTTGACTGAAATCGGGCTAAATTTTGCATGTTTTTGGCACCTAAAATTTTTTTGGGAGCCCCCCAAAATTTTAGACTGGCTTTAACAAATTTGGCCTAGGTCTGATCACCATGCAAAATTTTGCACCGATCGGCTGACGCATCTCGGAGATCTCACGTTGAAATAAAAATAAATAAATAAAAACATCTAAATTAAAACTTAGGTCTTTCCGAAAACTATCGCTTTCGGGCGGACTAATTATCAGCATATTTGTCAGCCACTGAATATATAATGGGTGCCCGCTCTTGAAGTGACAACATAAAATGACGTCATGCGACACAGTATAATTGCAGCAAATGATATGCCAGCCTTTATTCTACTTGCTGTGTGAGATATACGATCACACGTTGGGGTCGTGTCTTTGTTTTATTTGGAACACAGCATAGATTGTAAGAAGAAATTGTTAAACGAATCGAGTTTGTGTTTGTGTGACACAGGCGTTCACCAGTGTTCTGGAAGAAATGTCGACGCTGGAGCACGACAACCCGCTGGCCAAGTCACATGCGGCTCAGCTTGCTGCTGCAGCGGTGTCCAACGGCATCATCAACATCGCTGAGCTGGCATCCCCACTCGCAGCCGGCTTTCTTTACCCACTCTTCCTGCTGTGTTTGCAGCAGCTGGCCAAACTGAAGGACAAGGACTGGCTGGTCAGGGCGTTCCAGTGCAGCAAGGTCAACCTACAGAGCATGCTGCCTGGTACGTGTCATGTTGACATTGATTGGACACCTCATAAGGGGAAGCTCATTAATTTGAAGGTTCACGGTTCGATAGAGCGAAAGTTTTACGTTTTTTTTCTATACACTTTTACAGACATTGACTCAATGTCCACTTTTTGTCTCAACTCGAATTAAGGTTAGTGAAAATGCTTGTTGCAGTATACACCTTCAGACTGTCGCACCTTCAGATTATCAAGCCTTCATCTTATTGACACATAACGCACCTGCAATTTAGCTTTATGAACATTTTGTGCCTTTAAATGTTTGTTGTTGTTATTATTACCTCCGCCAAGGACTTGGCAAGGAGGTTATGTTTTTGCCAGAGTTTGTCTGTCTATCTGTCTGTGTGTTAGCAAGATAACGCAAAATGTTATGGAGGGATCTTTCTGAAATTTTGAGGGAATGTCGGGAATGGCAAAAACTACAAGTGATTCAATTTGGGGGTGATCCGGAAATTTGAGCTAATGCTTACGAGATGCGCGGTTAACATGCAGATAAGGGAAACCGCTGCCAATATGCCAAATATGGTAATTCCACCTGGCGAACAACATGGCATAGGTGGAGGTTTGCGGTCTCTGACTGCTTTTCTAGTTATGGCTATTTTTCATATCATTAAATTGCTCAGTAGGAACTGTATTGTTTCTATTCAGACTATACTGTTTTGGTATTTTGATAAGTGAAACATCCTTCGGCCATGCTGACACAATAGAGAATAATCGGAAAATTTTACCTGCATTTCTCTCCTGTTGATGCAGTTCTATAAATAGTTCTCTGCAGAAACTAATATACCGATATTTGTTGTGTGAAACTTTGTGCACTTAGTTGAGATGTTTTTATATTGCTTTTTATAAGCCACACTTAGGATATTCAGGGTGGCTACAAACCTGGAAAACCTTGAATACTCAGGAAATTCTCTAAACCTGGAAAAGTCCTAGAAAACTTGGGGAATTTTGTGCAATCGCAGGGGAAAATTGTAACAAAGTGGTGTCATCAGGTGCAGTATCCACTGAGATGCTGTAAGATATGTTTGTGCCGAGGGCTGTGGTCCGACTGGTTCTGAATGAGCTTATAGTACTCCTCAAGGTTACCAAATTACAAATACTTTTTGTTGAGATAAATTATGGCAATGTAAGTTTGTGGCTCTGTAAAAGCACGGAAGACTCGGGGAATTTTTTTTCTTCAGCTTTGTGCCCACCTTGTGTATTTCGTTTTTTTATTATTGCCCCATATTTATGCTCTACATTCTGACATTTGGTCAAATATTGTATTGTGTGCTGACAGAGCTGGATAACAGCAAGGATCGGATGATGGAGATCTTGGAAGACCGGGGTCTAAGCTTCCTGTTTCCGCTGCTCCGTGTCCAGTCGGAGCTCTGGAAGCAACTGAAAGCTGACCCTAACCCGACATCGTTCTACAAGTGGATTACTGACAATGTGGATAGCAGCTTGTACAGTGATACAGGCTTCATCACTACACTTGTTGCTACGTCAGTGTTTTTCTCTTATTTTACAATTAAATTATATATTTATTGTAAATCAACTAGTAGCCTGCATTTAGTACAGCAGCATAAAATAATGTATAAAGTAAAAAGATAAAAATAGTACAGATATATTTAGTAGACTGTCTGGTAAAAACAAATAGTGTTGAAGTATCTTAGAAATACTGTAGCACTGTTGTAAGGGCAACAGTGTCGTTGGAAATTGCCGACTTTCGAGCGGCCATAGCCTCTTAACTCTCTAAGCAGTCAGCCAGTCAGCTCAGACTTTAACACAAGTGATTGTGCCAACTGGCGTTATGATTGAATCCACGGTCTTAAGTGTAAGAATCGGTTTCACTGAATTGTTTTAGTATGGAGTCGTTTCTTTAGCTGCAACTGTTTAGGATTTTTTCTAATCATTGTCCTGTTTTTGCAGCCAACCTGAGGTGGAATTATTTAGTCGCATACAGTGATAACTCGTCATAGCATATTTGTGATAGACTTGCTTTGAGAATGGACCGACTCGGTTTTTTATGGGCTTATGATATCATTTTCTTACGAATTTTGTATTGGATTTTCAGGCTTTCAATTACTTTTTAGTGTATTTGTTAACTGTCTGATTGATTTTATTTGATAGTGTAACTGGCTATATGAATTAGTGGTGAAGCACAGGTTATTGTATTACATTGTACTGCACTACTGCTGACAGTTTTTTTTAGACTACTTATCTTATGGCATTATGTCGGGAAAGATGTTGAGAGGATTTTTAGCCGTTTGTGAGAGGATACGTTCGTTAAGAGTTGTCACCGTTTTACAATCAGGAATCGACCATCTGAAGAATGATTTTCTGTTTGAAAAAAAGACTTATTCAGAACGTTGACTCGGTAGCAGTATTCTGCAAGATCGTACAGGTTTACAAGGAGTAACTGTTATCAGCTTGTGATGTGATATCTCTGTGTTCAGCGTTGTTCAACATGTTACAAGCGAGACAACGATGAAGGAAGGATTCGACTTATCTGTTCAGCCCGACAAGTCCGACACTGAAATGGAGAAGGAACTTCTCGAAAAGTTTCAGGTTTCTGTTTTTACTCAAAACCAGTAGACCCAATATTTAATTCTTGGGAGATATTGTCTATTTATTTGTGCTACTTATTTATTTCTTGTGCTATTTTTGCACTTTTGGGGCTTCATTTCTTCAGTTTGCATTTTTTTGTTTTTTGGCTGTTTCGTGTTATAAATGCACAAAACATCAGTTTATACACTTGTTAACGGCAATATTAAAGAACTCGGACATCGAAAGCACCAAAAATCACAAATGGTGATATTGCCCACATCACACTGACTGTGTGTCAATGTGCTGCTGAATAATATCAACTTTTGTGATTTTTGCTGTTAGCGATGTGTGAGTTTTTTAATATTGCCGTTAACAAGTGTATAAACTGATGTTTTGTGCATTTATATTTGCGGTTTTATTACTAAAATACTGTTTTCCTACTGGTGATCAGTTAGAAAGATATTATGCTTCAGATTATTTCTTACAGTAGCCAAGCCACTTACAACTGTTACTTACTACCTAATGGCATGACTGAACAAAGCAGACGACAGCGTCAGGTATGACGTCACCGCTGGCCTGCATTGCTGACAATATTGAACAAAATTCCTTTTATATCCACGAAATGGCCATATAAATAAACAAACTAATATTGCACATATCACTCGCTTAATATAAGCCCGGAAAACACTGCAATAGGCCTATTGCTAATTTAACTAATTGTATTATTGCAGTTATTGGACCGTTGCGTAAAATGGCCGACCACAAACGTCAAGTCAAACTAAAGTCCGAGCCCATCTCGTAGAGTTTAGTTAACTGAGTTCTAGCTAATTTTTGGCAAAAATTCTACAAATTTTGTTGCCATGGCAACGAGAGTCAACTATAGTCGACTTACTAAAATTATTTATTTGCTACACCTTCAAAATCTCTTGTTAGATGCAAGAATCTTGGAAATATCTCGTACATATGTCGAGTTATGGCCCATTTTGTCCCAAATTTTGTTGCCATGGCAACCAGGGAGGGTCCGGGGTAAAATTGAATGACACCATTACGTTGGCCATCCCCGAAAATCATACGCTAGAACCAAAAATTACGACTCTTATGTTATACACAGCCAAAGTTATGACCGTTTAAAGAATTGCTTAATTTGCCCCATAGGCGCCATTGTAATTTTTTTGATTTTTGCTAATAAATACGTTAAGTATTAAATTTTAATTTTCTAACCCCAAAAAGGCACTTCCTTGTGCAGAACCGCATCGTGTGACGTATTAAGCGTAAAAATCCCTTAAGGGGTCTGACCTGTGGATGCGTTGAAGAAAAAAGACATATAAAAGAGAAAAAATTTTGCGTATATTTCATCCATTTGCCGAGAAACCCCTTGGAGGAATTTGCATAAAATTTTGCATGGCAGGTCCCCTCGCGGACATAATCAACTGTGCCAAATTTTATCTCAATCCGATCAGGGGTTTTTATTCTGTGTTGGGTCGAATTTTTGGCTTCCCCATAGGAAAGAGAAGTTGCCGTTAACACAGGGCTTGAACTACCATTCAGCCTGTGATTTGAACCTTGTGTCCATTTGTGTGTGATAATTAATTAACTCTTTCCCTTGTTGATGGTGCAGATATTCATGCTGCTGGAGGCTAGTTTCTGTGTACCATACTTTTAAATGCTTTTGTTTTGTGCAAATCTACTGGATCTAGTGATGTTAATCTCATTTCTTCACATTTCTCATTTACTTGGTTTTTCTGCTAGTCTGATTTGCTTCTGCCAAACATCGACTTAGGCATCTGTTGTCTTGTTGAAGTGGGGTTGCCATCTTTTTTGGATCGTTTTAATGATGTTCAGTGATGTAACTACTGTAGTGTGTTTTTGTCTAAATTTTATTAACATTATGTTGCAGGGTGTTCTGAAGAAGTTTCTGATGGATAAAATCCCACTGCACGTCACTGCTATCTATGCCCTGCAGGTGTTTGCTTACAACAACGGCTCACCAAAAGGTAAATGTTCTTTGATTGCCATTGCTACTGTATGTGTGTTAAAATACAAAATATTTATCTCGGCATAGTCAATAACTTGATTAATTTCTGACACAAATTTTTGCCATTTTCCCACCGAGTATTGTCAGTGGAAGAATTTGAAGTCGATCAGTATTGGGTCGAGTTACGACAAAACAAACTGTGTGGCTATTTTTCATAACTCACAATATATATGAAAATATGTTAATCTGAAGAACAAGCTAAAGGTGTGTAAAGGTGTGTCTATGGCTCTTTGTGGGAATTCATCTTAGAGCTACAGACTGTAACCTGCCACAAACCCAATGGTGACACAGGTGAATACACCTCTGGCCCAGTGTCAGTTCTGGCCAGTAATCGATGCACCTAGTGCCTACTTTGAAGGGACATAAGGCTGAGTTTGACCTGGGTGGTTGGTTATATATTGATGTATTTTATTTATTTAGTTTATTTATTTTATCTTTATTTAAGCCTGGCGGTGTTAATGTGTATTACTTGTACATTGATAGCAGTTGCAGTAAGTACGGTAGTATTTTTTATGTGATGCTATCTGTCTCTTATTCAGGGTTGCTGCTGCGGATGTTCATGAACCTGTACAACTTTGAGGTGATTGATGAGGAGGCTTTCATGCAGTGGAAAGAGGAGCTTAATGACGTCCATCCCGGCAAGGGAAAAGCTCTTTTCCAGGTCACAATACAGCACAATGCAACATCTGCAGGGTGCCATTTACAAAAATGTTTGGGAGTGCTGACAAAAGTTGACGATAGCATGCTCTTCGATACACTCTCCAAACTGTGATCTGTGTGTTTTTGATGACACCTGAAACATTTCTTGGAGTTACAGTATTAGGTTTCGTGAATTTTTTTGTCAAGTCCTGAAAACGTAGCCATTGATCAAGTCATTATGTTCCTGTGTATTTCGTTTCTTTCAGTGGTCTAGCACATTTTAAATAGTAAGTTGGATGACTCTGAAGGGCATTCAACTTGTAAGAAAGAACTATTGAAGCAGTGTTTTGCGACTCCCATACTTTGTTGGAGACTTGGCCAAACTTGCAGGTGCATTATGGGCTTTCTCAGCAATAGTGTGCTCCGAGGAATTGATAGTCTACTTAATAAGTTGATAAATTCATCAAATTACAACCTTTATATACATTGTTGTCGTCGACGTTTCAGCAACCGCTGCTGCCTTCGTCGGAACGACTGTCCACCAGGTTTCGCTGTGGCAGACAGTAAGTAATCATAGATGTGTGGAAGTTGGTAGGACCCCTCGTCTCGGTTCATCGACTTGTCCTTGTTTTTTTCTAAGAAATACAAAGGCAGCAGTAGTTGCCGAAACGTCAACAACAACAATGTATATAAAGGTTGTAATGTAATAAATTTATCAACTTATTAAGTTACGTTTCAACCTATGAGTCTATTTAAAGATAGTCTACTTATTTTTGTATTTACTCAGTGGCGTGTCGTTCGTAGCAAGCTGAGTAGCGTTGCAGTAAACTACTTTGGAATAAAATTTGATTACCTTGGCAGTTCAGCAACTTTGTAACGCTATATTATTGAATGGAACTTGCTGTTGCAGCGAGCATTCTGTCAGTATTTTTTTATATATTTGGGTATTATTTTGGGGTTTTAGCTTATGTTTTTACGCGCGAAAGCAGCTACTGCTTTCAGCGTGTCTTAACCATCGCAATTCTGTCTATCTGTCCGTCTGTTCATCTGTCACACGGGTTGATCAGGCAAAAACGGTCCAAGCTAGGATCACCAAATCTTCACCGTCGGCTGCCTGGAAGACTCTAGTTTCAGGAACCATAAAGCTTTTCCATAAATTCGAAGGGGGTCACCCTGAACGAGGGCGCTAAATGAGAAGCGGGTGGGCAAAATTTGCGATTTTGGGCCAATAAGTCACTGTATCTTAGTAACGGTGCGACATAGGGCCTAGGTTACTATTAATCACTAATAGGAAGTCGTATACTGGCTCTTGATTGGCGCCCAATTCAATGACCTTGAATGACCTTGAACGCCAAAATGAGGGGTTTTATGGATTTCTTGGCGATTTCGGGCTGCGAGATGCATCGCAAGAGTGAATTGTGTCGAAACCAATTGAGATAGACATGGACAAGCTGCGTATGAAATTTTCAGCATTGAACGTAGATTTCAACGGTCCAAGTCTCGATTTTCTAGGTTCAAGGAAACCTGCGCACAAGGGCATCAAAGAGCAGTACCCCTGTAAAAGTCGTGACGAAATGGCTGGAGATAGACTGACAGTTTGCGAACAGGAACTGCTACAGGCTTTCGCGCGTCCCGTGAGCATTAGCTCAAATTTCTTGTATCTTAAGTTGTATCTTGTAAACCATAGGTCATTTTTGTAATTGGTTTGATTGATTGATTGAATGATTGACTGGCATTACATGGTGTAGGTAAACCAGTGGCTGATGTGGTTGGAACAAGCAGAGGAAGAATCAGACGACGAGGACTAGAAACTACTCTGATGTCTACCCAGCAAGTCAGCTCTCCGCCTGGCAGACCTGCATGCTACAGTCGTTGGTTGCCGTCGTCGTACTATAGTGACATAATAATTCTCAGCGCTAGGTCGTGACGTGTTTCGCTAAGTACTACAAGCTACAAGCAGATATTTCCTGTAGCACCGATGCGTCGTTGACGGTACTTGGTTCATTCAAGGTTTCTCGGACTTAACAGAGGGATTCGAGCAGACTTCATTTCACATGTCTGTGGTGACAGACGGAACATATGTGTTAGCGACTGCCGGGCTAACGTCGATCAACTTGGACAATGTTACTTATAGTCAGCGTTCCTTGTTTGAACCACTTCTGCGTGAAAAATCACTGGTTGGCACACTGTGAAGTATACGTATGAGACTTGCAGTGCTGCAGTCAGTATCATTCATGTGATGAATGATACTGTGATGAATGAATGAACGCTCATATGCTTTCCTGGTTTATTTCATCATCTGTCGACAATATTCTGCTATTTTCAAATGTGCTTTTTGTTCAGTCACACCGGGCTCCCAGTTGTGATTGCGACATCTGCATTTCTTGCACATATATTGAGGGTTTGTGGTTACTGTGCTGGATTTAGGATAGTACCAAATCCCCCTCCCTGTGCTACACGTAGCGCAGGGAGGGGGATCTTCACATTTGACAGTCTCTGTCTGCTTTTTGGAGAAATGGTGATATTGTGCTAAGCAGTATATGTCACAAGATTTGGAGTTTTCTATGATGAACAATGTAATATGTGAATACCAAGCAGCCAGATTTAAGAACTCAAAAGATGTTGACTTCGTTATAATTTTCGGTACAAAAATTATTCTAGTTGGGAGTCTTTACCATCAGGAGGTAGCACTAAAAAAATTTAAAGAGACTTAAATCCAGCACTGCATGTGTAGGTATAACTGATCGCTTTTATTTAGCAGTGCTAGGTAACTGATTCAGCTAGTTTGTGATGTGATTGCATTTTGAGTATGTTGCAGAATGTGTATTTTTTCTCTGTCTCTGCGGGCGAGGAATTTTATCAAATTTTTTAGCTACTTTATAATTATTACCGGTATATCGATCTAGCGGCAGAGTGGTTAGGTCTACTGCATACTTCAGCTGACTCGGCGTTCTGTCCTCCGTGGAACATGAGTTGTACCTTCTTTACTTAGTTATGGCTACTTTGTAAACAGCCACATCAAATTTATCATTTACTCATGCCAATCAGCTGCCATCTCCAAGAATGTAACCCATTGCTGGTAATGAGTTTTGACTCATTAGCCAGACATTTTTCTTTCGAACATTGTATTGCACATATAGGCTGACAGATTTTTTGTTCCAATCTAAAGTTTGCCGAGGCATTTTACAGTTCCATACATGTTTAGTTGTGTGTTGCGGAATAATGGGCATGACGGATATTACAGGAACTTGATAGTGTGCTTTGATTTTAACATATTGCCAAGAATGCCAACTGTTAGTGGCAGCAGTAGTCAATTCTCTGTTGGATTTGGACTTTGGAATGCTTACGAACGATTTTACAGGGTTCAGCGATTATGTTTCAACCCAAAAAACACTACTCAATCTCAATAGCATGTTATTGTTCAAGTGAGACTTTGTTGCAGTCGGAATGCACTTTGGCAGCTCATTTGACAGCATAGAAGATTTGTGTTTGATGATTTTGCTATCGTTACAGTCAGACAGTTCGTTTCCTCAGTTACTGAAAGTCTTGATTAGATGGCCGTTGGCAAGAGATTGCATAAATGTAGTAGATTCCAGCTGTAGTGTAGTTTAATCTGTTCTTACTCTCTTAGGCATACATGTTGACGTAGGTATATTTTGTCATTATGATCGATGTTTTTGCGTGTTACGTTCGAATCACGTGTCTGTGTGGGGGAAGTCATTCTCATTTTGCTGTTATATGTTGTTATAATGTTTTCGCTGTAGTGTGTCTCTTGTGTGTTATGCCTTTGACGGAACACGTAATTGCAGTTGGCGTTTTAGCTTAGTTCTTGTTCTGTAGTAAACACTCTTTCATGTTCGAATGTATAAATCTCATCCATTTATCTCTTTGTTGCATAAAGGAAGCGTTGGCAACAGTATAGTGTATCGACACTTTCTGATATGACATTTGGAAGTTTTCTGTAGAAGACTGGTTGATTTTTCCGATGTGTCATTTCTGGCTTTCTCGGCGTTCGGCTAGCATGAGTATTGTGTCTCTCTGTTTGTTTTCTGTCGGAAGTAAGTCATACTATTTGTGTCCTACAGTTTGTGGCAGTTCACGTTATAGCGTATTTGTGATTGTGTCGTATGCTAAGAACTTAAAGGTGGCTTCTGTTTTTGTGTAGTTAATCGTGACCTTACAATCGCTGACACCACAATTGCAAATATCTACGCTCAGCTAGTTGCACTGTACGCTGGCCTTGCGGACGTGCACCATGAAGTAAGAGTGTGATACCCCGTTTACACGATCAAGCAATCATCAAGCAAAAGTCGGGCAAACATCAAGCAAATATGAAGCATGCATAAAGCATAGCCTACATGAAGCAAACATCAAGGCAAACGTCGAGCAAACATTGAGGAATTAAAGCACACGTCGTGCACGTGTATTTTGGATGCATTTGCTGGATGTTTGCTCGATGATTGCTTGATGTTTGTTTGATCGTGTAAAGTGTAAATGGGGTATGATGCTAAAATGCAACAGCTATAGCGTGGAAATGGGACAGATACTTCGTTCCACAGAACGTATTTCTAGTTACTTATGGATCGCACCAATGACTGGCGTTTTGAAATGCCAAATAAAATCAACGTTGGCAATTTGAAGGAACTTGGCAGTGTAAAAATTATTCGGCAGTTAGAAACTTTTGTTGTCATTATTCTTTTGAGTTTGGCATAAAATTTTCTGGTTTGGCAGTAACACTCCATCATGTCGGCATTAATTTGATGGTAATGAATGATTTTATTGTGTTCGGTATTCTTGAAAATTTGATGTCTTTTGATTCCGCTAAATGAATATGAGAGGTCGATAAATTAATAGGCTTAATAGTCGTGAGAAGTTGAGGTGTCTTGAAATATTCTTTTTGTGAGTGGGAACTGTGAACTCGTATTTCGGCATTTGCTTTCACTTTGTTCTCAGTTATCAGCTGGCTATCGCTTAGCTATTGACTTACCTGAAGGTCATAAAATCTGAAAGTTATAGTTTTCAGTGAAACTAGGTTATTGCTAGAGTCTCCGTCACCAGCGTGATACCTAATCTGTTTTACGTTCACCGGCTCAAGAAGGGTTCTGTTTACAGTTCCATGGTAGCGTAGCAACAGTATTAAGGTGAGGTGGGTAAAACTATAGTCATTTGCCGTTACGTCAAGTTTCTTCGTAATGTTTCGTTCAAAAATTATTAAAATCAGCCAATGTTTCACATTTATTTTTAAAATGTGACTGGTACAGTTTTTTTTTGACGCGGTGCAGATTTAATTCTTTTACTCGATCGGAAACTGCCTGTGAATGACGTCACTGCGGGCACAGACTCACGCGACTGACAGCACTGTATGCTTGTAAAGACACCGCGTATGAATAAACCCAGTTATTGACATAGGTGAATTTCCTGCGGTGCAGTTAGCTGACACTAATGTTGATAATAGGTCACGACCAGTGGTGACACATAATAGGCACATGCCGTTCAGTACTGAGCGACAGTACACTTTGCACTGACCAAAGTTAACCACACAAGTAATTTGAGCAAAGCTCACGAGACGCGCGAAAGCCTATAGCAGTTCCTGTCCGCAGGTAATCGTAGTCTAATCTCCATTCATTTCATCGTAATTCACTCTTTTGCAGCCAAAAATCGTCAAAAAATCACGTTAAATCAATATTTTTAAAGTTCAAGGTCATCGATGTTGATAAATTTAAAAAGCCTGTCACCAGTGCTTGTTATGATAAGCAGCATGTCTGTGCCTATCTGCAACCGTGTTCACGCTACACGGGATAATTGCGGTAAAATAACCACTTTTTAGGGGGTAGCTGTCTT
>Ga0209367_1007513_pt1 | contig 15016 bp, 8 predicted proteins | sample WorMetLIZISLAND2_FD_187412 | JGI IMG/M metagenome (GOLD analysis project Ga0209367, IMG submission 187412) | Marine gutless worms symbiont microbial communities from Max Planck institute for Marine Microbiology, Germany - Olavius geniculatus... ... | reverse complement strand
ATCGCGGACCTTGTTTGACCGGGCGACGTCCGAGCCGGCATGTTCTTTCATTCGGTTGTATTGGCATCAGATTTCATTCGTGTTGTTACTTTATAGTCAGCGCATCGACACTCATCTGACCGACCCTCCTTTAGGGACTGACAGAGGCTTCCCGCTGGTGTTCGACCATCGCACCAACGATGCGCAGTTCATCCGCCTTCTTCGAGGAAGAAGCCGTTGACCGCTACCTTTATGCCTGGGTGAGGACTGGTGAAGGACTAGCGCCCCGCCGGTTTTCAAGCCAGAATTTCTATGTTCCCGGGGTTAATGATAATGATGGATCAAAAAAAGACTAGCAAGGCACAACGTCACGCAGTCGACAGAAATAGATCCACGAGACGGGTGTAAAGCAAGTTTCCAGCAGCAGCAGCAGCAGCAGCGACAACAGTCAGTCACGTTTGAAAGTGGCCAAAGTGGCAAAAACATAAACAAAACTCCGCGCGTACTATGGTTCGTGTAATTCGGAAATGATTTTCTGAATCAAGTGTTCCATAAGCCACTTATGGCGACGTGCAGACCGCTGTCTGCAGACGTCACGTCGTCCGACAGGTCGTTGTAGATCTGTGGACCGATAACTGAGAAAGCTCAGCTGGCGAAAGTTGATAGCTTGATAGGTACTTGACAGTTTCGGCTGCAGTGCTGGTGTGTCGCAGCCTCCACGGCTACCTGGCACCATATCTTCAGCGCGTGTCTCATCTTAACACACGTCGGCGAATGCGCTCTTCAACTGCAGCAGCGCCGGTCGCTGCACGCACTTTGAGCGTTACAATTAGCGGCCGAACCTTCCTGGCGGCTGCTGCATCTGTCTGGAACAGTTTGCTGAAGTCAGTGTGGTCATCGCTGACACTGGATGTTTTCTGCAATCAACTGAAAACCGAGCTTTTTGCCCGGTCTTATAGCTGTTCTGACTAAGAGCGCTTCATTGCACTGACCAATTACGTGATTTCACTGTTATTATAACGTTTTGCAGTCTTATGACTTATGCCACGATAAAATACATTCCTTCATCATCATCATCATCATCACTAGCAGACGGTTAGTGCTAAGTGCCAACAGAGCGGAGGATTGGCGGCCAGGCGAGCAGGTCGGCGAATTGCCTGATGACCGACAAAGACAAGACAACACCACAACGGCAATATAATCGCATGATTAAATACCACTAGAATTGTTGTGCTCAGTAAACCGGTAGGATGTAGTTTCTGACAGCGTATAAATAATGCATTTTATCGCCACCAATTATAATATAGTTATAATATCGTTCAATAAAACAAGAAAAACATTGAGAATAAAACTGTAAGTTTGTCTTAGCTACATGTGAAACGTAAAAAATTTAAAATGTTTTGCTTATGCACTGCGTTTTATTTTACGCATAACCATGTGTAAAACTTTTTCAAAAATATTTTATGCTCTCAAACATTATTGTGCAAAAAGCGACACAATTGTGCACGTTTTGCACCAGTTAAAAATGTTTTGCAGCGTTTTTGAAAAAGGCTTTTAGCGCAGTTTTATGTAGAACTATAAAAATAAGCCTATGTCAGCCCAGTGCCGACACTATGCGGTCGTCCTCATAAAGCTGCATAAAACTGATCTTAAGCTTCAGTCTTTTGAACTGAAAATTGGAATTGGTTTGCTTATACTAATTTTGCGTTTTCGTCTGCTTTTTACGCTGTTTGTTTTAGAATTAAAAGCCCGTATATGACAGACAGACAAACAGACAGACGATCCGACGGACGGACAGACGGACGGACGCTCAGCAGTACTCATAATGTGGCCTAATAGTAGAACCACACAATAAAACATACAAAATTGCCGTAAATGTTTTGGTATCATATTCATACTTAACATCATTGAATTATTATCAACACTGCTTCATTCATTACACTACGTGCGATAAAAAGATTCACTGTGCTCAAAGCGTGTGGCGCCATCTACTGAATGAATTGGAAGCTGTACCAAATGCGACCAACGGCATTTTACGCTTCGTTCGCCTTAACTTAGCTTGGCTTAGGCGTCCGTCCGTCTGTGTGTCTGCCAGTGTTGGATAGTAACTTTACTTAAATAGAAGTTTTTGCTTTCTACTTCTACTTAAGTAGCTTTTTGTCAGGCTACTTTCTACTTTTACTTTAGGAGATTTTTTAGCTACTTTCTACTTTTCGTTACAAAAAGTAGCTTTTTCTCACAATGTAGTTATCTCATCAACTTCTGCAAGACAACTAAAACACGTTAAAGTATTTTTTAAATATTTCATCTTTAACTGATAGTAGTAGTAACCAAGCTCCTTAAGATGCCGTTGCATCGTAACGTTTTGCCCTTCTGTAGTGTCTTGACATTTAAGACTGTAACACTCATTCTGATTGTTAAATATAGGCTAAGCATTACGCGTCAGTATTATAAGTACTAAACTATTGACTTAAGTTTGATCTCATTTTTACTAGTGATAAATGGAGGTAAATGGCTGATAAACGACCAGTATCAGTATGACTATAGACGTAGTGACGTATCATAACTTAACCATAACCCTGACCATAACCAATTGACCACGAAATTCACTCAAGCTTTCTGGCATTTCAACCTGTGGAAACCGCACTATTTATCTATATAGTGGCTGCATAAATTTTGCAGAGCAAAGTTTGAGTATCTAAATTAAAAATTTGTAGTTATTTGTCTATTTTATTTTTAAGCTGAGTATTTTCCGTTTTTTTAAAATACAAAACTATTTTATGTCACTCAAGCTGTAAAATTGTGTTTTAGGTAAAAATGAGCATAAGCTTAAACTTGGCGCAGATAAAAAACGTTTCAAATAATTAAAAAAACGTTTTACAACGTTAAATAAAAAGGTTAGTTTCAATTTGTCTAATATTTTACTTAATGCTTAATGCTGTAAGTTCAGAATAACTGAAACTAAAGAAAGAAAACTTATTCAATTTTAATTTAACCGTGTGGCTATAAGACCAGGTATCACCAGACTAATTAAGTAAACTACCACCACTATGGCCTATTAGTTTATTTTTGTGGTTTTAAAAATGCCTTTCAAAGTTCTGTGTGAAATTTTTTATTAAATGTTTTAAACAAAATTTTAAACGTTGAAACAAAATGAAAAAAACGCTAAAACGTAAAAACTTGCCGAGGAAAAAAGTAAAAACGTTCATTACATTTATGATATTTGGTACTTACACTAAACACGAATGCGACTAGAAAGATGACAATTTAAAGACAGATGATATATCCATCCAGATCCAACATATATTTTACAGCCAGGAAAAAATGCTGTCAACATTCGTTTAACTGTATGGCTTTACGTCTGAGGTCAGTTAAGTGTCAGTATTTTTTTATTTTTAGCTGCAGTGAAAAATGTGGGATATACGTTTTAGTTTTTTTTTGTATTTTGTATGCAGGTTTTACATGTTAGGGTGACTTGAATAGAGAGAAAGCATTCAGGTTAATGACTTGACACTAAAACACACTGTTAAGTTTTTAAAGATAGGCTACTTTCTACTTAAGTAGAAAAAATTTCTAGTTCTACTTAAGTAGTTTGATTTTGAGCTACTTTTACTTCTACTTAAGTAGATTTTTGGGGTCACTACTTCTACTCAAGTAAATTTTTTGACTACTTTGTCCAACACTGGTGTATCTGCTATGCTCTGCAGCCCTATCAAAACGGTGGAAGCTAAGATCACAAAATCTTCACTGTTAGCTGTTTTAAAGACTTTAGTTTTTTTGTGATAAAATTTCGTACTCCTGGGTAAGGAGATTCTCCACAAACGAAAAGCTAAAAGAGGGATACCCCTAAAAGTGGTGATCTTACCGCTATTGGCTCGTTAAGCATGAAAAAAGTTGCAGACAGACGGAAACATGTTTCTTATTATATTGTAATATTAATATTAATTAATATATTAATATATTATAATAATATATTAATATATTATATATTATTAATATATTTTAATATGCATTGATGGCGAGCTTTTTAAGGGTATGAACATCGAAAACTTTAAGCGATCGTTAACCCCCAAAATAATGGGTTTTAGTGAACTTTGGCACACATTTCAGTAGCGAATTGCGCTGAGTCAAAGACTCAATGCCATATGGCGTTGGCGTCGTGTTGGCTTTTGTGCCTGTGACGTCGTCGAATTTTTACGCGCGAAAGCAGCTACTGCTTTCAGCGCGTCTTAGCCATCGCAATTCTGTCCATCCTTCCGTCCGTCCGTCCGTCCATCACACGGGTGGATCAGTCAAAAACGGTGCAAGCTAGGATCACCAAATCTTCACCCTCGGCTGCTTGAAAGACCCTAGTTTCAGGAACCGTAAAGCTTTACCATAAATTCGAAAAGAGTCACCCCGAATGAGAGCGCTAAATGAGAGGTGGTGGGCAAAATTTGCAATTTTTAGCCAATAAGTCGCTATATCTCAACAACGGTGCGAGATAAGGCCTAGGTTACTATTAATCACTATTAAGAAGTCGTACACTGGCTCTCGATTGCCACCGAGTTCAATGACCTTAAATAACCTTAAATAACCTTGAACGCTAAAATAGAGGTTTTTGTGAATTTTTTTGGCGATTTCGGGCTGCGAGACACAGATCGATAGCGAATTGCGCCTAAAGCAATTGAGATAGACATGGGCAAGCTCCGTATGAAATTTTCAGCATTGAACGTAGATTTCGACGGACCAAGTCTCGATTTTCTAAGTTGAAGGAAACCTGCGCACGAAGGCATCAAATAGTCGTACCCTCGTAAAAGTCGCGACGAAATGGCTGAAGATAGACTGACAGTTTGCGAACAAAAACTGCTATAGGCTTTCGCGCGTCTTGTGAGCATTAGCTCTAATTTCTTGTATGACATTACTGTACTACGCGTTGGTTGAGAATGAACATTTTCGTCCATAATTTTGGCTAGACAAACAAACCATTCAAAACACAAATTAATCAAAAATAAAACAAAAACTATTTTGAAACAAAATGGGTTTATTTCAGTTAATTTTACAAGTTCGGACTGCTTCAGCCACTCAGTCACGCTATGTGACGTGACGAGTTCTGACGCAAGACGTGCTTTATGCCGATACCGCAGTGACAATGGGGAAGTGTCAAGCAGATCTCGTAGGAAAGTCAAAGGAAACTGGATCGATTTGGACGAAACGTGATGAATAAATTGCAAAAACTAGAAAAGATTAATCCTGAAGAATGTTTTGCGCAAATGCGGAATTGTTCTAGTAACTGCTATAATGTATTGAATTTTATTTTATTGAAAACTGATGAATAGTTTGTTAATCTCCAGTAATCTTGATTAAGTGCAATAGTACTGCAAGTGAGTATTATCTTGCTGCATGGCAGGCCTATGGTTTTGTGCCACGAGTAGCGAAGTAACGAATACATGTTTATTCTACTTCGCCGTGCATTAACGACGTTGCCATATATGGGTGGGCGGACATGAGTGATTGGCTATTAGCAGATTGGCTTGCAGTAACTTGACGAAGGAATTACATTCGATGTCGTGACGTGAGATGGACGTACGCTCGATTGCTCATTCGATCAGTTACTCCGGAAAGCATTAATTCGGTCCGTCGTTTCATCACTAATCCTGTCTCGGACGTGTCAACGCCCTGTCGAGTCGACCGGTCTCGCCTGTGCCACCCTCACCCGGCTCCCGTCCATAGGGGCTTCATATCTCTGGTCGACAGTCGACAGTCGTCGTCGAAGGTCAGGGATCACCCGTAGTTCGTACAAGGTGCTCGACCGACCGGCAGGCCAATAGGCCAATAGGGTGGTCCATTGTAGGGCATGCAAAGCCGTGAGCAGAGAGGTGGGGGCACTAATTACGAGCTCTTGCGTCTCTGTAAGAAGCTCTGCAAATTTGTTTAAATAAATGTAATTGTTGCGACGGTAAAACCATAGTTGCGTTGTTTTAAACTGACTTTTGTGTACTGATAATTATTTTAGGTCGCTTGATATGGTTTAATCAGTCTGAAGGCAAACGTACAGCCGAAGAGACTGTGGCAGCGAAGAGGATAATTGCCAACGTTTTATTTCTCTTTGTTTATCTATCTGTGGGCTAGATTGCTCAAAAATGTTACATAATTGGCGAATTTCCGTGAAGGGTGGAGAGAGGATTTGACCCAAGAACAAATTTAGTATATTTTGGTGTTGATCCGGATCAGCTTAACATTTGTTCGCCAGCTAGCAGCACCAGTCTTGATGAAGGTTTGTGCTATTCCAGTGCTTTTAGTTATTATTTGCATTAGAGCTATCATTACGCGATGTCATTTAGCCTTACAATCACGCAATAGTAGCCGACTTGTTTATAAGACTTGTTTGAGGTGCAGCAAGCCGACAACAAGACACTTCCGCAGTCATCCGCAATGGACGGCATTCCGCTAAGGGTAGGAGACTGAGTTGACGGTTGAATGACATCTTGTTTGAAGATGATGGCTGATGATGGCTGTTTCGTCATGTGGTCATACTCCTAGCTGTACGAGTCAGCTAATGTAGGCCTATTAGCGTGTGTCGGAGTCTGGATGCATTGCAGTAGGCATTTCGAAAAGAATTTGACAAGTCTGGTCTCAAGGGTCGTTTTTGAATCGTTTGCCTGCTGCGACTTTTTTTCTAATTCTCTTGGTATATCAATCATTACTGAAGAACGATCGGTGTGCTTCGGAGACTTGGAGCGTATAGACTTCGCCAGTAACGTCGGTCAACGGCACAGATTGAGGGCGGAGGTACTGGGGCTCGAATAAAGACGGCAGTGGAAACTTTATGTTTCAAAAGTTTTTGAAAAAAAATCGTAATTTAAAAAAAATTATAACGCTGTTTTATAAAACATACTAAACATATTTTAAACGTCTGACGCTTTTAAGTAGTTATTATAAATACGTGTTTAAAAATTTTAAAAATAAATATGACTAGTATAGCTTATTTTCGCTCAGTAAAACTTTCATGAAACTATATTGACGTCGTCAATAATTATTTTAGTCGGAAAAAGCATACAAGATTTAATTCCTACATATGCTGATTACTTTCTCTTCTCGTTGCTTACGAAATGTGTGTGAGAATCCAATTTGAGAAAAAAAACAACACAGATCGATCTCTGTACTCAATAATTGGTCACGTGAATACTCGAGATTTATTTATGAAAAGCAATACTAAACTTTTTACTTGTTGCTGCATGATATTTTCATGTCTTGTTTTTTAATCTGCAATAAAAAGCACGAGATGCAAAAAAGCGGAAACACTTTGCAGTGTTATTTGAAACTTCGTTATTTGAAACCGCAAAACGCTTTTTCGCTGTAGGCCTACAGACTACAGTACACTACAGTCTGTTGTTCCCAGGCAAAGCAAAAGTGATTTATCGAATAAAAAAACAGAGAACAATCAATTATTTATTTCATCAACTACCGTAGCCTAATTCCACGACTGTATGGTACCGAGGAATCGGAACCGAGGTACCGGCGTGAATTAGAATTGCGGCGCTTCGGCGGTGTAGGCCAATGAGGTGACTCCTTCGCGCCGAGACACGACATCTCGCCACTCGCCGGCGAAGATATAGCGAGGTCGAGGCCATTGCCATACTTGTCCGTAGATGATGGTTGTGGCGACGACGACGGCGAGAACGGAAGGAAGAAAGCCTGTCGGAAGAGAAGCATATTCCGGTCATGAGTCGTAATCAGGCAGCGAATCGTCTCGTCTCGTCGGCCATACGTCGCTGCGGCAGCTACGACGCCCGCAGACGAACGACTGCGGCACGGATTAGCAACTGCGTGCCGACGTCGACTCGACAGCTGCAGCAGTGCGAGTAAAAATCTTCTCAAACGAACTAGAAGGACACTTGAAGAGGGCATACTTTTGCCAACGCTGTGCCATTTTTTCGATGTGCTTGTCAGATGGCAGCACCATATTCGTAAAGGCTCACCGTGAAGCATCCTTCACTTGTATGTTACTAATAGTGGGACAGAAAATTGGATGCAAAACGTTTACCTCAGCATCTATCGAAAAGACATCGAAAACCATTTTGGCTTCATTATATAACTTGAGGAGGCACAACATTTACCATAAAGGTTATCAAAACTATTTTTCATAAGACATTTGACCAAGCAAATTTGATAAAAAAATAAAAAATTTATGTCCGGATGGTTTTTTTGGTCAAAAAAGTTTTTGTTTAGATGGGGGAAGACTTTTGATTGGGAGGTTCCTGGCTATTACAAATATTTGTCGCGTATACAAATATCTTGTGTAGGCTACTCGGTTTGCAATGTAAAACAGACGCCAAAATTATTGATAAAATTAATAACATGAAACAATGTGGAAAGAAGGGGTTGCTGTAACAGAAGATTTGAAACACTATTATATGTTACACAGAAATCTAACGAACGAATGGGACTAATTACGGCTACACACCATTGCCTTCCTATACTCGTCGACCATGTCTTGTGCCTCGTGTGCTATGCAATGTATGTGAGACTGAATAGCGCGCAGACACGCAATGTCCTATGCTTGCCGAAATATAAAGCGAATATTTCTAGTCGTATAGTTATCACTGCAAGCCGTAAAGACTACAAAGCGTGAAGCAACACGGATAAGTACCATAACACAGTGGTCCACAAAGAAAATGTGTTGTGCAAATTATTCTCGTTAATATGAAAAGCTTACCATTCAAACTGTGCAAGGTAATAGAGCAATACATCTAGGATCAGATGGAAAACTGTTTTATCATTTTGTATAATTTTGTTATTGCCATTAACGGAGAAAAGCGGTTGAAATTTTACTTTACCGAACAGCTCGTTGTTGCTTCACACGCCGCAAATATCGAAAATACAAGTGTAGACATATTAGTTAATCGTGTAAGTTACTGTACGATAATTTCGGAAGCACCCGACTAAAATATAGCTCGAACTTGGTTGCGCGTTTCGAATGAATGTTCGACGCAGCCCTAGACGCGGAAGCAGCAGAACCGACGAGCTGTCTGTGATTTTATGGCGGCAATGCGTGCGACTGACCACTGTGCGATTCGTGCCGCCGCTGTGGCACTCACCGTGTCAACGTGCATACAAAAAGTCTGCGAGTTTCAGTGGCAGCGTAATACTTATCGTGCCGAGGACAAAACGTCGCTGCGATGTGGTGTAATCTATACTCTGCGTTCGAACAATCGTGCTAGAAAAAGTAGTAGTAGTAGTAGTTGTTGTTGTTGTTGTTGTTGTTGTTGTTGCAGCAGCAGCAGCAGCATTGACAGTGTTTCGCTCAGTCGTTGCGTGACCTAAGAATAGGACCAGTATGACGCCGACGGTTGCATACCATCGCAACATTTGGACAATGGTCGGAAAACGTACGACAGGAGAAAAGTACTTCGCTACATGACAAAACTGACAACATTTTTTCTAACAACGAGGAGTAATGGCTCACAACGGCGTAATATTCTGAATATTTCGAATATTTCAACTGCGGAAAATATAGGCTATGTATTTCACAACTTCTGAAAAACTTTCCAGTAGATTTCAGTGACAGCTTGCACAACAGCACTAGGAGAAGAAAACGTCATAAGATAGAAAAACTGGTCGCAGCTTAACGAAGAAAAAAAACGAAAAATTTCCGAAGTGATTGCGGCATTTAGGTTCGTGGTTAGAAACCAGCAAGTGCACTTATTGAGCGTTACGATTTAAAACGGTTGAGCCCAAACTCATGTTATTTTGACTCTTGTGCATTTATTGTACAACTTGTTGTAGAACAAGCTGTATAACTCACACTACGACGTACAAGTCCAGAACAAATCAAAGTAATAGAGTTTGTATTTAGCAGGTTTTCTGATGATGATTGGCAGAGTTGTTGGAATGAGTGAGACCGTGAGTCGACGGTCGTTAGCGTGCCCTGGGATCGTCGTGATAGTGGTCGTTTGTCTGGGAGTCGGTGGATCGGTGTCTGCGTGCTACTTCTACCCTGATGGCGTCGTCGACCCGTGCATTGGACGTCGCTGTAGCTACGGAGCGCAGTGTCGGGCTTCGCTCGACGGTCTGACGGCACGCTGCCAGTGCCCCGACCACTGTGACCGGTACGGTGACGCGGTGGATGCCGGCGAGAGATGCGGTGACGACGGGCGGGACTACGCCAGCGAGTGCGACCTTCGACTGACGGCGTGCAGAGAACTCCGCGAAATACGAGCCAAGTTCGACGGACCATGCGGTCAGTCAACAGTTTGATTTTTCTGGTTCCCCACACGTCAAATGGGTGTCATTGAATTGTGTTAACGTATTTTGAGACTTTGGTTAAGATGTTTTGAGAGAAGGATAATAGGGGCATGTTTTGAAATGAACTTGAATAAGGTAAGCGCATTATAGAGATTAACCCAAAGATTACTAATTTTTTAGTTATGTTTGGTCCACGTATTTGTATCTTTTTATGGAAAGATTTATAAATAGCGCTAGTGAAAATTGTGTAATTTTATGACGTTTAAACCATACATAAATGAGTTTCCGAAACAAAACAAAAATCATTCAAATAAATATTACGTTGTTGTGTCGACAATACTGTATAAGAATTATTTGCAAATGCCATCGTTTTTGCAGATTTTTCGAAAATTTACAGCATTGCTGTTCATTTTTTTTATAACAGTGATTTGCCGTGAATATGTGGCACGGGTGTTAACAGTATAATTTGTGTGTTATATCACAGTAATTTTCCCGTTGTCTGGCATGCAGTGGCGACGTAGAGTTGACAACCGTTTTCCCGCTGTGAACAAAAGTGGTGTGGTGCTGCGTGGAGTGGTATACTTTGTGTGGTGTTTTACTGCCGGGAAGGCGACTGGTCACCGATATCACCTCTGAGCACACGGTCGGGTGGTCTGAACATAGCCCGACCTACAGCGCTGTGCGTCGCCCGTGTCCGAGAAACGTTTATAGCAGCAGCCGCCATCATAATTGATGCAGACGCCGATCGACCTGACGGTCTAGACAGCTAGACAAATGCAACGAACCCTTTTATATATCTCTCCTTCTCTCTTCCTCTTTCTGTCTCGTAACTAAGCAGTGCTTTTTCTTCCGCGAAACCCACCCTATCGTCCGCTGCAAGGCGACCGCTAAAGTCGCTCGTTCTGAGAATATAAGCAAGCAATGTTCGGCATGCACACAATTAAACACGCTCTGGGTTATGAGACAGATGAAAAACGTTATGACGATTTACTGTCCTATATTGCTTCGCCGTTTCGCCACACAACTTCAGCGATTTCTTGTATGTCTACGTCTTATTGCCCTGCAGAAATGGCACACAGACATTTATTTTCTAGCATCATAAAGATTGTGCGAATATTTGTGGGGCTTTTCCAGAGATAAACGTCAACATACAGTGAGCTGGTTGAAATGGCAACTTTTGGAGTTTTCGGTCGCTATGCCATCGAAACTTTTAGAGAAAAGGTTATGTTAGGCTGAATTATTTGATGAATGAATAGTACTATGTAGTTCGTCGTGTCTTTCGACTGACTATAAAGTGTGCAACCTTGAATGGCTTTTAATATCAAACCATTTTGTGTTATATCCTCATTTCACGCCGGCACATTACTCTGAAGCATAGATTTCGGAGACATCTGCGTGAAAAAAATGAAAACACGAAAACCCAAATAAAACAAACAAAATGCACACTACGCTGGGGTATGAAGCAGATAGAAAACGCCTGCACACTACACGAAATACGTCCTAGGCTGTTTTGACTAAGTTTTTTTTATTTTCGGAAGTTTGTATGGTCGCAGTGAAACATTTTTAAGTAGGCCTAATGTGAAGCGCCGCGCTGTTTCACGTCGGCAGACGAGAGCTTCTCGTCGTAGCTAACACGGCGCGATGTCGTGGTGTCAAAGTTGAGTAAAGTCCCAACTCTGTTTTTGTCTCTGAGTGATAGTTGCTACCACGCCAGTACAGCGATTGCTTTATGCCAACAGCTAGCGACTTCCATACCTCTTCAGTTATATTATTTTGTATTCTGCTTAGCCGACGCACAGTGAATAGCAACTGCTTCTGTTAGCTACTTCACGTGGATCTAAATAGCTAGAAAACCAGTTTTCGTTTTGCGAGAACAGCAGGTTTACGTGCGTCAGTCTATTGAAAAAAAGTGTAATACAGGACCGTGAAATTAAATTCGTATTCCACGACTTTAAATCTCTTGGGTGGAACGCGTCCAGAAAAAAAATTATCGGTGCTAGATGTCCATTGTCTGCGCCTGTTGCGCTGGGGTTGCATCGTCAATCGGAATTGTCAGCACGTCGCCAGCACTGCATCCCGGCGCTTAAACGGAGGCCCACCCAGAGCATTCATAGGCACCTGCGTCTCGCTCGATCGGACCGGCGCGCGCAACGCGAATTTACCGCCAGTATTATCTGTAATTTCTGTATACGAGCTTCAGGATTACGCCGCCAAAAGGCATAGTGGACCCGTGACCTATATGCAACTTTGGGCGGCATCGCTGATGTTTTCAGCTATCGCGAATTTATGGTCTGTCCGTCTGTTCGTCTGTCACACTTGTGCACACAGACAATAAAGTCGTTGGGGCATAAGCGGCATTAGCCCGCACTGTGACTGCGTAAGCTGCGTAAGTGGTTGTTAACCAGCAGCGTTATGAAACGGCTTTGGTGGAGCAAAAATGTGGTCAGCAAGAAAGTCGTTTTAAGAAAAGTTGCACCAATATATACGTTAATTAAATTTATCGGAATACTTATTGTGTATAATATAAACGTGACGTTTCGAGCTCGTTCTTACTGTAGGCTTATATTTCTTTCCCAAAACATCGTAGCTGTGTGCTTATGTATTTTTTAAATTAAGTCTGTGTTGCTTTGTTCTTTCTTTGCTACTTTTGTACGATGAACAAAGTTTTTCGACAAAAGCAGCAGTAGAAAAACATTCGTGGACAAAGAACCATTCAGAATAGCCGGGATCGGAAACAGACGTCGCCTCAACTCGCTTGTTAACGGCTAGTCGAGTTGAGACATCGACAGTCGTCTGTCGTCCATTTTCCAGCTCGATTCCTGCCATTCCAGACTAGACACTGTGGTAGTCTTTTTCGTGGTCGTGGGGTATGACGTATCGGTAAATAAATAAAAGAAGACAAATAGTTGTAAAACGTAATGACAATGAGTTTATTTCGCACACTTGAGGCTAAAAAATAGCCGAATCGCAGTGGAAACAATGGAACAAAATACTAACAACACAGTCCGTAAATGCAAAAATAACAGAAAAGTACACCGTGTCCCCCCAAACGTCCCGCTTTGTCATTTTCCATATCTTCGCCAAATATTAACTGATTTTCAAAATTTTTACTGGCATATACGATGGACAATGTGATGTAATGTGCCATTTAGCAGTGGAAACAAGGCTCTAATTAAGAAATTGTATCGGTTCAAAAAGCAGTTTACGGAGGATACTGGCAGAATTTTTTAAGATAAACTGCAAAAGAAAAAAACGAAAAATGTTACTAACAGAGATTTGGGAAAAATGCAGCGTCGACCAAAAACATGATACCCCACAGAGACATATGGAAAAAATTATCATGCACGTACTGAAGAAAACGCGACCACCGACAGTTCACTGTGGATAAAGTTGTAGGCTTACTAAACCACAAAAGCCAGAAACAAACGTATCGTTTAACATGCCAGATATTCAAAGAAACGGATATAACACAATATAGCATCGAACAGATCATTCACTACGTTTTCGTCGGAGATGTATTCTGTTTGCCAACATGCTTGCTGTCTATTATTGTCAGTTTTTTCTTGCATTTATATTTCACAAAGTAGTGTAGTGTCAAAGTTATTGTGTGGTGGGATATTTAATAATCACTTTGTTGCTTATTGTCTGCAGAATGCATTGGTGGAAGAGTTTTAAAAATCGGTTAAAAATTAGCGAAGATATGGACAATAAAAAGTGGGACGTTTTGGGGACACAGTGTAGATAAGTGCAAATAATGGCAATAATAGTCCTTAATAATAAAAAACAAAGCTACAACTGGAATTATAGGTAAAATTATATACCGGTAGGTGATTGGTATTTACTGAGGGAAAAATTTACAAATGATGGAAACTTCTTTGTTCGTGAGGTTGAGCGTAGGAGAGGTGTGCTGAAATGTAGCCTGGAAGTTAATAACAATGATAACAACATGTCAAAAGACTTTGTAGTCTTTAGTGAACAATCGCAGTCATGCGTAGGCCTACCAATTACTAGGCTTTACGACGCAGCGTGTTCTGTCATGTTTTCCTAGGTCTGCCTTTTCTGCTTTTCCCAGTAGTATTTTCATTGCTACCATGCAACACCAATGTCAAGCTTCATATCGCAACGTCTCGCTGCGAGTCACGTCCATAGGCCTAGAGTACCAGCGTGTGTTCCGTATCGGCGTAGCAGCGGCGCTAGTAAAATATAGTTTGCGTTAATCTCACACCAGCCACTGTAAGCTTACTCGTCTTTTGTCTGCCGGTTTAACGCAAGCAAGCCCAAAAGTTGTTTTATTTCTTTGTGTAACCGATGTATATGTATAGGTCATCCGTAAATAGCTTCGGACAATTTTAATGCTTTTTCACTTTATCGTTTTTTGGCTTCATGCTGTTTCTTATTGCCAATCACGTTGACTACTGTAACGCTGTGCTGGCTGAGTCACCGAGAGTCATAACAGACAAGTTGCAGAGAGTGATGAATTCAGCTGCCCGCGTCGTCAGTGACACTGGGAAGTACGACAGTGATTTGTCGCGATTAATGCATGACGAGCTCCACTGGCTTGATGTCACCGATCGAGCACGATTTAAGCTCGCAGTGCTCATGTATTGATGTCTCCATGGAACAGCTCCGCCGTACTTAATGGACAGTTGTACACTCACAGCAGAAGTCACTGGCCGTCAACATCTGCGTTCTGCCACTCAGCGAAAGTTGGTCGTACCGCGCTATCGACTGAACAGTTTCGGTCGTCGGCGCTTTTCTGTGGCGGGCCCGTCGACTTGGAATTCGCTGCCAGACAGTCTTCGTGACCCAG
>Ga0209367_1007511_pt1 | contig 15019 bp, 11 predicted proteins | sample WorMetLIZISLAND2_FD_187412 | JGI IMG/M metagenome (GOLD analysis project Ga0209367, IMG submission 187412) | Marine gutless worms symbiont microbial communities from Max Planck institute for Marine Microbiology, Germany - Olavius geniculatus... ... | reverse complement strand
TAAAGTGGAACAAAATCTCTTCCCGCTCTTAACAGCTGTTAGTGGCGAAATAGATGTCAACTGACTTAGTTGCTTGGCATATCTAAGCCAAAAGTGGGTTAAATACAGCTCAACAGCCGTGTCTGTGTTACAATAATATGAGCAAGTTTCCTTAAACAAAACTTATTCAGCATTTTGTTTCAATTAAAAAAAAACTATATCTGTTTTATTCAGCGCAATCTAAACACATTTTGCAAATTACTGTGCAGCAGCACAGCCGTTGTTTACATCACATTATCGCTCATAGGCTACATCTAATACCGATAAACATCCAGTGTGCACAATATTAGCGGCTACGAAGTCACTTTACAAATACGGCGTGTGCCATCCTCTCTACTGGTGGTGCATTTAAGGCCGTAGGCCTAACCAAAAATCAACAATTATCATTAACTGCAAATCGAGTCGATAACACACACCATACTTACCTACAATCGAAAGCGAAACCACCGCAAATTACTAATTATTTCCCACTTTCAGTAAGCAGCTCATAGATTTCGAGTGAGTAAAGTGTTCCAATCAAGGAACCTTTCCAATTTATGCAATCTTTCCCTATTGGCTTACGGGATAATGTGGTGTGGAAAACGTTAAATGGGGTCACGTCACATGGTTTGTAAGGGCAACCAATTCGTCATTCTATCACTCTGGGTCCTAGCAAAATAATTTCTGCTGTTTTAGATGTGTGACTTGGTCGAACTTACACATTTTGTAATGTAAACTGGTAAGTTTTTATATTTAATTAAAATAAAAGTCCCGACGCGGTTTTTTATAAAATACTTTGATTTTTTAAAGATATTTGGTTAAATCCGCATTTAAATCTGTCAAATAGTTGTGGAGGCTTCCAAATATTACCTGGACTCGCTTTCGCCAGGAAGAGCGGTCATTCATATTTCTAGTACCTGTCACTTTTTGGCTCTATTTAGACTCGATGTATCTAATGAACGTGCGCAGTGCGCATGCGCAGACCTCGGTAGCAATATCTAAACGATTGCTAGGATTAGATCCCTTAGTAAACGAAGAGCACATCGCCGTACCAAAATGGGACTAATCCACCAAAAAGAAAACTCCCACCAATAGTCAAAGTACCTTCTCCATAGAAAAAAAATACTGGAAATTAAAACCATTTTAAATGAAAAGTTACTTTTTTAATTGGAATAAAAAAAGGAAATCGGCGATTAAATAGAAGTTCAGTACCACCTGCTACCGACGCTCAAAGAGGAAATGGTCACCACCAACATTGGAAAGGGATCCGACACCGACCGTCATCGACGAGATACCTTTTACCAGTCTCACATCGAACTCAACACCGGACCAGATTTTGAGTAGGAAGTCAGAGTATACCGCATCGTTAGCAAAAAATTGTTCATAGTAAAAATAGCTGGTGGATATCTGCGTATATCGCAACACTATCCCTTAGCTATTTAAAACGACCATAAACCTTTTATTTAGCATAGGCACAAATCTCTTTAGTATTGTATAGGCCAGCTAACCCACACTAATTTCTTATATATAAAAACACATCTGTAACCGTAAACTAAGGTATCTGCCGGTGTGGCAGTAGGTAATTTTACGGCCAGCGGTAGAGGCGAAACAGAGGTGGAGGTAAGACTGTTCTGCGTACAACCGTAGAACACTAAAATAGCGAAAGTAAAAATTCCAGTGTACCAAACACTTAGTATTTTTGTTTTCCCTTGTGTCGTTTAAGGTTACTCGAGGTATTGTGCATTAGTGGGTGTACCTCTGCACTTTGAAGACTTACACCCACCATAGGAAATCTCATGGATACTGCGTCAAATTCCGGTAGAACTGCACTGATGATGGCCCATGGTCAATGAAATGTTAAAATGTTGTGTTAAAATACAAAATGGTGGCCGTCGCCATGCTAAATTTTATTTTTGTACGATTTTATGGTACAACTACATGTAAAACGTCAAACTTAGCTCGCATATGAAATTTTATGCAAGTACGTGCAATAGCAACTAAATTATGAGCGATAAAAGGAATTCAAAATAACAACCGCCGCCATCTTGAATTTATTATTTTTGTCGATTTTGGTCACAAGATCTACTTCTGGTAGCAGCCAACAACATAACATCAAAATTTCATTAATTCGCTAAGTTAGATTTTATTTTTGTTTAATATTTTAGCATGCGTGTATGTAAAACCTCAACCGAAATACACATGCCAAATTTTGTGCAAATACGTGCAATAATAAACAAGTTATGACTTATAAGCTATAAATTAAATTTAAAATGGCAGCCGCCTCTATTATGAATTTATTATTTTTGTTTATTTCGGTCGAACGTTCCATTTCCGGTAGCAGCCCACTAAATGGCTGTAAAATTTTATTTATTTACTCCATTTTGCATTTAATTTTTGTTTAATATTTTGGCATACTTGCATGCAAAACCTGCATGGTAATACGCATGCCAAATTTCGTGCAAATATGTTCAATAGTAAACAAGTTATAAAAAATAAATAAAATTTAAAATGGCGGCATCTTAAATTTATCATTGTTGTCCATTTTAATCAAATGGTCTATTTTCGGTGGCAGCCGGCTACATTACTGCAAGATCGGCGGTCGGCGTGGTGTAGTGTTAACGCGTCTGATCCAATCAGCGAAGTTACTGTACGCCGGGCCCGGTTAATACTGCTATGGGTGACTGTCTGTGGGCAGGTAAACCATCTCGGGATGTAACCAACCGCCTAGGTCAACTCAGCCTTCCATCCCTCCGGGGTAGGTAAGTCGAGTACCGGCCTATTTGGCTGGGGTTAAGGCGGGGCGCGTTCACCTCTGTCGGGTGGCAGGTAACACTGTGTGATCCCATATGACAAGTGACGCTCCGTAGCTCTGAGATGAGATCATTAAGAGCTATATGCACCTTTAACCTTTAACCTTTATTTCATTTATCTACGTCAATCGGCAACAGAGAGATATTGCTGTTTGTGCAAAAATTTAAGTTGGCAGCTGCCGCCATCATAAATTATAATTTTGCAATGTTGGACAACCCACGAAGTTTATTTGTGCACTTGAAATTTTCCTTCAAATTTCGTGTTGATTGAGTGTGCACTTTTCGAGATATCGCAATTCGAAAATTTTGCAAATTTAGCTTAAAATGCCTAGTCAGACCACAAAAATTATGTTTTTGGGGAATTTTTACTTTCCAAACATTATTTTTTTATCATCGAGACCCTCAAAAGATTTGACCTTACGCGCAAACACGCGTTTTGAGCCATAGATGGTCGTGATCGGTTTTCTGGTGTGACCTGTAGGCGTGGGCAAGCATACAAAAAAAATAGAACACAAAAAGTAACGAAAAAAATGCCCTCCCTACGCAGACCCTTTTTCCGTCGTTTCACATCAACCAAATTTTGCCTGTGGGATCATATCCCGGATACTTTTTTTGGTTCTGAGTTTTATTAAGATCGGTTGAAAGATGTAGGAGCTGTGTTGGGGTCGAAATTTTTTCCTTTTCGTTGACTTGGCACATCGCTTATACAACAGCTTGTTGCTACCGCACAAACTGTGATATAAGGGTTCATCAAACTAAGTTCTATCTATCGAGCTCTCACGGACAGATGTCTGGTGCTTGCTCCATGAGCATACGTTTGTAATAGTGAGTAAGCCGTGATAAATATAGTAGGCACCACGGAAACCCAAACCAAAGGTAACCAGCATACCGTGGAGACAGTCGAAACAGTTTCAATTAATGCTGACTGTGAGAACAACAGTTTATGTAAATACATTAAGGTACTCGTGAACACCTTTTATTGGGTGAACACTTTAGGTGCTGGTAAACAACATAAAAGCGTGGTGCGCATCAATCGATTCGGTAAACACCATGTACATGATAAACATCATTCGGCACACCATGCGGTCGAGTATATTCGTCGACAAACGTCATTTATATTAAACTTTATTCCACGGCAACTAAAAAAAATAATCATGTAAGAAGGGATAAATTGGTTAGTTAGTTTGGTGTGAAAATCGGAGTAGGTGCGGGTTGAAAGATCAGAGTAGTTGAACACTTTTCCGCGATTTGGCATCTTTACAGCTTACTTGCTACGCTCGCCGGAAATGGATAGGGATATCAAGTGCGCGCAGGTGGTAAAGCCAGATTGGTGTCAGAGTAAATATTTTTTGCCTTTTTTGGATTTAACACCTAACGTTTATTTACGTTCCGTTCGGCACCGAACTAAAAGCTTTTATGGATAGGGCGCAGTAAAGACCATCGATTGTCTTCGTGTCCGTGTGCATGGGATAGAGACCCTAAAAACTGCAAGCTACAGGGCCTTATGTGCTGGTGTGTTAACGGACAAACAGCGAATATAACCGAAAAAGGAGTGACGGCGAGCGGCTATGGTACTGAGTATACTTGGCAGATTCGTACTGTCAGCTACAGCCCTGTTGGTGACGAAGTCATTCCACCTAACACCAAGAATACTTTTTTGACATGTCATGTGGAATGCCTGCAATCTGCGTGAGTCTTCCTTCAACAGTGTCCAGGTTTCAGCACCATGGAGGCCTACTGCCAGAACACACGTAGTGTAAATCCTCAGCTTAGTAGCAAAGCTCAGCCGATTCTGGCGCCAAACTCGGTCCAACTGGCCCATCACCGATGATGCGAGGCCGATTCGTCGAAGAATGTCAGTGTTGGAGTATCCAGTGGAGTCGACAGTGCTGCCCAAGTAGACAAACTTATCGGTGACCTCCACGGGGTGTCCATCAACGGAGACTGATTGAGATGGAGGACCATAACTAGTGTTCTGTAATTTTGTCTTTTTCCACGAATTGTGCAGTCCAATGGTGTTTGCGGTTTCGTCGAAACGCCTGAGTTTTGCCTGCCACCTGCCTGGATTCTGTGCAAAGAGTACCGCATCATCTGCATAGTCCAGGTCAGTAAACACTGCCCTATCAAGCGTGATGCCAAGACTGCCAGAGCACCTGAACATAATTCAGTCAATTGCCAGACAGAATAATGCTGGGGCAAGTACACATCCCTGCCGCACACCCGAGAAAATATAGAATGCCTTTGACAGCTTTTTTCCAACTCGAACTCTTGACTTTGTGCCCGTGTGCAAGTCCTGGATCAGCTGGATTAAAAATTATGGAGCTCCAGTGGCGTGCAGTGCCTTCCAAAGAGCTTGGCGGTCCACCAAATCAATGGCGGCCTTAATGTCTATGTAAGCCACGTGTCTATCTGTCACCGCTATACTCGATCACCAAGGTTAATGCTGGTGATAAAAAACATTTTTACCTTCTGTTGGTTGATCATGCGGTAGAGGTAAAAAGGTAAACTATCTATCGGTAGATTACCGCCATTCGTATATTAAAAAATCTTAGGGTCAGGTCTCTTTGGACCTTAGTCAATTCAATTTATACCGTCCACTGGTATGTGTATTACACATTGTGAAAAAGTCGTCGTCGATTTATTTTCGCGTCAGAATAAGCTTGCTATCGGTATTTTTCTCTGCTTGATTGTCACTGTATTGTATTTATTTGTTGACTTAGACCGACGATTACGACGGTCATTGTGTATAACAACTTTGCCCTAGCGTGGCCGGAGTACGTCTATCAGTATGTTTGCATATCACTGTCGTTGTATTGCTAGTTGTACCTGTCCTTGTGGGACTAGGAGTAACACGTAAGTAAATAGTTATATTATTGCGGCTTACGTTATGTGACTGTATTTACTGTACCTGTTCGTGCCTAGTACAAACACTGGCACTAGATGCTGACCAATCAGCGGTTGTGTTTTTGACTTAGCGCCACTTCAATCAGGACGTAAATTGAATCTTGTGATTGCTATTGGTTAGACTAAGCATTAATTAAGTCGCCATCCAGAGAAGGCACGTAAATGAACTGCTTGATGACAGTTGTTGTTCTGACGTAAAACTAAACAATCATGTGTGCGGTATGCGTAAATGCCAAGGTTGTATAGCCTTTGATTTGGCTTTTGTGATAGTGACAGGGTGCTTGTGTAGCCCTTAGATGTAGATGTGTATTGTGTAGGGTGCTTGTGTAGCCCCTAGATGTAGAGTTGATTAGATTTGAATGCCTGTGTGGATGCCAAGAGTAGCGTTAGTAACAGGGTGCATGTGTAGGTCCTATAGTGGAGTAACGAGAGAAGTAGACTTCTGTGTGTAGAACTCGGTGTCTAAGAGCTATCTGAATAGACTGTATTGAAGCCCTTTTTATGTGACTTAGTTGTGTGTAGATAATTTGTGATGGTTTTATATGATACTTGATGATATTAAATATTTCGTCACTGTTAGTTTGATTTATTGATGTGAAAACTAAGATATCGCTGGTTAAACTGTGAAACTAAACATGCTGTTGATTGACTGAAATAATTAATTTGCAGCTAAGTCTGCTTGGATATTAAACTGTATATTTTTATGGCTGTGTTTGTTTTGCTATTGGCTTTGCACTGATTTATCGCTTTGCACGCTGTATATATATGTGATCGTTAAATTGTATTATCGTTTTATTTTTAATTTTGTGTCTGTTTACTAAGCATTAGGCCTAGGTTAACTCTAAGCCAAGTCTAGCGTAGACCTAAGATCAAATTCTACAAAGCAGCCTCACATTTAATGTCAAAAGTGAAATCGTCGTTGAATAGGTTTGTCTTGTGGGTGATAGTATAATTTAGCGTGTATTTCTGTGTGTAGTACTTGTTTCGTCATTGTGCTTCTTTTTGTGTGATATTTTGTTTGATCGTATATTAACTCTGTGTGTTGTGAATGTTGAGCCGTAGGAATCCCGACTCAGTTAAAACGAGCATTCGAGAATCACGCGTGCCGGAAACTTTCAGAGTGAGACCGGTGGTGACGATCCTAGTCTTGTTGGTCAACGCCATTGGTATAACTTTGGTATTTTGTGCCCTTCTGACCAACTTGACTTTGGTATTAAATTTTTGGATTAAAATGTATCATTTATTCCCGGAAACGCAAAAACAGCTGAAGAAAATAAGTTCCACCCGCTTAGCTGCAAAGCTAGATAAAACGGAGTTTGACCCAGACCGTCTGGAGCAGTTAAAACAGGCGGATTTGTTGAAAGGTATAGCCGAGACAATACTGGCAAAACCCACAGCATAGTCGAAGACAGATTTGTTTCGAGAGGCCGAAAGGCGTCACAGATTCCTCTTCCCGTGGGTAATTCTAGCAGTGCCGCTTCGGATGGCGGGAGCGCGGCGGTCCGTCTGCGAGAGCTTGAGCTCGAAGAGAAACGGACAGAGCGAGAGCGAGAGCGAGAGGAGCGCCAGATTGAGAGGAAAAAACAAAAAGCCTTCGAGAGGTTGAAGAACAGAAGACTGCCCGAGAGGCAAAAGCCCAAAGACTTGCCCTGAAGGCAGAAAAGAAAAGAGCTGCTCGGGAGGCCCAAAAACTTGCCCTGGAGGCTGAAGAAAAGAGAGCCATTCGAGAAGCTAAGCGGGAGCATCGGGCAATGGAGAAAAAACGGCGGGAACTAGAAATTACGATTGCCCGGGTGCAGGCCAAGAGGGACGCCCGTTTAAAGGCCGAGCGGCTCAAGGTATAGCACGAAATCCGGCTGGAAAAGCTACAAGCCCGTCAAGCCAGGCCAGATGACAGCGAGGGAGTAGACGGTGAAACCCCGCCCGATCCTAGCAGGGCGGGTAATTTAGCTCTGCAGACTAAGAGATTTGGGGAGATGATGAAACACGTTTTGCCAAAAATGCCTCTTGAAAGTGCTGAGCTGTTCCAATTTTTTGAGACAGTAGAAAAACTCTACGTGATGTACGAGGTTCTTGCGGAGGTACAAGCTAAAATACTAATACCTCTCTTTACTGCTCAGGCCAAATCACTCGTTAACCAAATGTCAATCGATAACATGAGTAAGTACGATGAACTTAAGGAGTTCTTGCTCACCGAGTACAAACTTACTCCTACGGAGTATAAGATTAGATTTGAAACGGCTGTTAAAAATGCCGGTGAGACATACACTTTGTTTGCCGCTAGACTACGTAATTTGCTGTCTTACTATTTTAAAAGCCGTTTTGTTGGAAATTATGACACTCATTGAGTTGTTGATCAGCGATCGACTAAAGGGATCATTCCCTCAGGGGTTGATAAATTATATCTTTGCCAGAAAAGGTGAGGGCTGGTATGTTGCCAGTAAGGTGGCTTCGCTCGCCGACGTTTATGTCAACAACCGGGCTACGGTGATCAGTCCGAAGGCGCCAAAGGGCAAGTCTGCAAAGGTGGCTACCGCAGCGATGTCAGAATGAGCGACGGCTGGCCAAAATTACAGAGGCGGTCGTGGTGGACGTGGTATTAAGCCGGGCAAGGCGGATTTAGCGGATCTCAGTTACCGACCCAGACGCAGAAGGTCAAGTGTTATCGCTGTGGTGAGTTTGGACACATTTCTCGGGACTGCCTTCAACATCGAGACTATGAGTATAACAGATCGCCGTCATTTGTCTAGTACCAGCAGATACGGTGTTACACATGCAGGGGGTATAGCCATATCGCCAGAGACTGCCCCAACGAGCCGAGCAACAGTTGTGATGAATACAAAAGCCGATTTTTTCGAGGACACGGAGGCGATCACCAAACGGGACAAAGACGTCGCACACAGGACGGAGAAGTCCGCGTCAACTTAGTGTCGACGGGCGGAACGACGCAGGTGAAGATCCGCGAGATGAATGTGCAGTGTGGAGACGGCGGCGAGCAAGCTAACTCCGGTAGCTATAATAGCCGGGAATTCGAGGATCACCCGATCGTTGGCACTGTATGTGCATATGATGCAAGTTCTGATTTATGTGCGTACTCTCTCAAGTATGTCAATGTGACTGTATCGCGGTGTAATTGTGTTGCATTAAAGGATAGTGGGTGTTAGATACTTTTAGTTAGTAACCGATTGTTTGCAGAGTTGTGTAACGAAACAGTGGGTAATATCACTCTTTACGGTTTTGGGAAAAACCAAACGGTTTGTGCCCCGTTGGCGAATGTAACTGTGTGCTTGAGTGATGTCGATTGTGAGAATGTGTGTGAATTACCCGCTATGTGTGATGTGACGAATTTATGTTCACATGATTACGATGTCATTTACCAGCAGCCGTACTATGTAATCTGCAAGCTAAAGCCGTAGTAAACAAGGGGCTATGTAATGGGTTTACAGTGCTGGCGTGTCGTAAAGGACAGCCGCGTGTTAATTTGACCACTGCAGACCGACTGATTAGTGGGACCAATATGGGAGCGGCTGTTGAATCGAAACCAAGGTCGAGCTATACAGATAATCAACCTAAGCGTAACTTAAGGTGTGGTATGTCCCATTAAGCATACACTGTGGCGATCTTTTGTATTTTATGTGTTGCACTTATTGTTTGCGTTGCACTAATGTTTGTAATTGATGATTGTGATTTATGTAAAAAAATGTTTAGTTTATATACAGTGTAAGGGTGACATCGTAATTGTAAATATAAAGCAGCACAAATCACAATTTAAAAATTTAAACTTTATTATTACACAGTCAGCAAAGTTCTTTTGACATTGTGTAAAATAAACTGATCTCAAAAGCACCCCATCTTATGCAAATATTTTCGATATATCTTTTGCGTAAGCCGAGTGCTAACCCATATGTCCCAAATTCTGTTGCCATGGCAAAGAAGGTCGCTCGGGGAAAAATTTGGTTGGCAGCATTCGATGGCCCATCCCCAAAACCCTACTATAAACGCAAAAATCTTGCAGATATCTTTTACACAAACCGAGTTATAGTGAATTTTGTCCCAAAGTTCGTTGCCATGGCAATAGGGGTCGCCAGGAGAGAAATTTAAATGACAACATTAAATAGGCCGGCCCCGAAAATATGGGGGTAGGTGCAAACAGCGCGCAATTATTTTTATTGGGTCGAGTTATAGCCAATTTTGTCCCAAAACTCGTTGCCATGGCAAAAAAAGAAAAGGAAAGAAAAGGAAAGAAGAGGCACAAACAGTCAACCAAGCGATATATTTTACCTATTTGTGGGGAAGCCCCCCGTGAACGGATTTTTACCAAATTTTGCACATCAGGAGATATGCTAAAACTGATTATTTGTGCTAATTTTGGTGTGAAAAAATTTAAGGGTTTGAAAAATACGAGGAGTCAAATTTTGAAGTTTTTCATTGAAATGGCTGGTCACCCTTACAACAGAAATATACCGCGCAGCCTGTGATGTTATGTTTGCGAGGGTATTAACCCCTGCACCTGTTGTGTTGAGTTGTTTGTCGCTTAGTCAGCGGTTGTCTTCAAGACGACAAGCCGATTTAATGACCCAACTTTAGTCCGAACCACGACAAGAGCGACGCCAGCTGCTCGACGAGTTCGCGGAACAGTTCGACGGCCGATCCGAAAGGTGCGACGCGGTGGTGCATCCCATTTAGATCACCGACGGGCTCGTGCGACGACAGATGCGACCCTGCCGTGCGCCAGACGAGTGCCCTGTGTCGAGGCCGATGCGACCTTTAAACTGACTGATGGCGAGTCCGATAGTGGGTGTTGCTTAGAAAAACGGTGGTGTTCGCATTGCCTGTGATTGTCGTGACTTAAACTTATGTTCTGTCGGAGACGTATACCCGGTGCCAACTATCGACGAGGTGCTGCGTAACATCGGCAAGAGACATATAATGTAATCAGCAACTACGTTGAATCTGATTTGTTGTCATCTCATTGACGTGAAAGATGAAATATGTGTGTTGATTGTATTATGTTTATTATGGTGCACATAATGTATGTATATATGTATTGCAACCATATATGTATTGCACTACAATAGTGCTTATTTAATTATTTGTGTATAACTAGTGAATGTCAACTAGTTACATCGTAAATGTTGTGACAATTGTATGTGATTATTGCTTTTGTCATAATATGTTGTATGTACTGTATGTTATATCAAAATGTCATATTTATTTTTGTACGCCTGTAGTGATTTGTGGGTGTTATGCGTGTAACTAGAAAAAAAGTAAAATTGGTTTACTTTTATTCTCCATTTTATTATTTTCCTTAAGGGGGGAAGTGACAGGTCGTTTTAGACCTTATTTAGTTTAGTTTATACCATCCACTGGTATGTGTACTACACATGTGAGAAAGTTATCGTATTATTTTCTCGTAAGAATAAGCTTGCTATCGGTATTTTTCGCTGCTTGAATGTCACTGTATTGTATTTATTTGTCGACGTAGACCGACAATTACGACGGTCATTGTGTATAACAACTCTGCCCTAGCGTGAGCAGAGTACGTCTATCAGTATGTTTGCATATAAATGTCGTTGTATTGCTAGTTGTACCTGTCCTTGTGCGACTAGGAGTAACGCGTAAGTAAATAGTTATATTATTGCGGCTTACGTTATGTGACTGTATTTACTGTACCTGTTCGTGCCTGGTACAAGCACTGGCACTAGATGCTGACCAATCAGCGGTTGTGTTTTCGACTTAGCGCTACTTTAATCAGGACGTAAATTGAATCTTGTGATTGCTATTGGTTAGACTAAGCATTAATTAAGTCGTCATCCAAAGAAGGCGCGTAAATGAACTGCTTGATGACAGTTGTTGTTCTGACGTGGACCTAAACGGTCATGTGTGCAACATGCGTAAATGCCAAGGTTGTGTAGCCTTTGATTTGGCTTTTGTGATAATGATAGGGTGCTTGTGTAGCCCTTAGATGTAGATGTGTATTGTGTAGGGTGCTTGTGTAGCCCCTAGATGTAGAGTTGATTAGATTGGAATGCCTGTGTGGATGCCAGGAGTAGCGTTAGTAACAGGGTGCATGTGTAGGCCCTATAGTGAAGTAACGAGGGAAGTAGACTTTTGTGTGTAGAACTCGGTGTCTAAGAGCTATCTGAATAAACAATATTGAAGTCTTTTTTATGTGGCTTAGTTGTGTGTAGATAATTTGTGACGGTTTCATATGATACTTGATGATATTGAATATTTCGTCACTGTTAATTTAATTTATTGATGCAAACGTTAAGATATCGCTGGTTGAACAGTAAAACTAAACATTCTGTTGATTGAGATAATTGATTTGCAGCTGAGACTGCTTGAATATTGAACTGTATATTTGCATGACTGTGTTTGTTTTGCTATTGTCTTTGCACTAATTTATCGCTTTGCACGCTGTATATATATGTGCTCATTAAATCGTATTATCGTTTTATTTTCAATTTTGTGTTTGTTTACTTGAGCATTAGGCCTAGGTTAACTCTAAGCCAAGTCTAGCGTAGGCTTAAAATCAAATTCTACAAGGCAGCCTCACACTTAAATTTTTCATAGGTCGATCGTTCGTTTTCCGCTTTAAGTGTAGGTGTGCCGCTGTCGTTTACCAAGACGTAAGTAAAGGTCTAGGTAAGCAGGTGCAGAAAAGTAGATCTGTCGGCTGTCGTGTGTTATGTCGATAAATCTGTCATAGCTAGGTGATAAAAGTGGCGTTAAATGTTTGCTACTATAAAATATAGGTTTACCAAGTGTTAGGCGACAAAAACGAACCCACACCAAAATGACCAAATGGTCTAACAACACCATCACTATATTTATTTTCTGGTACGCAACGATTTGCGCCAGTCTTAACAAACTACTTAATACTGGCAAATAGCTGGTTGCAAAATACACTGTGTCTTGAAATAACATCCCCGACATTTTCGACTGTAACTTGGAAATCAATTATCAGATTTTAATAATTTTTGGTATGAATATCCCTGACACAACTCGACATCAAAGCACTACTTAGTTTTTTTTTATTTTACTTAAGTTTTGTTTATGCACCACCTGGGAAAAACACCACCAGTAAAATATCACTTTTTTATCCAACGCGATATGATTCTATAATAACACGAAGTGTAAAAACATATATTGTTCACATTTTTGACACTTTGGCTGGTATTTCATTTAGTTGTCCATTTTTTCATCTGCCTGTAGTAAAATTGCTTAAAGCGTTGGCCCACTATGCGAACACAAACAAGCAGACGCTTTCTACATTTATTGACAGCAGTATCGATAATGTTCTGCTCCAGACCAATCCAGGCTGTACCAGTCGCTTCTTGATTTCACAAACATTTTTAAATTTTATTTGGTAGACACACTGCTGCACGACAGTTAAATTTTGTAATATACCGGCCCACAAGTTAGGATAGATAAAATTTATCGACATTTTTTTATTTATTTTAACACGTATTATGCTTGGTCTGTTTTTCCCCGGTATTGCAAAAGCAGACGCTGTGTGAGGTAAAAACTAAAACACTTATTTAATAGTCATTTGTGTTATAAATATTTAAACCAAAAATTATTAAAATTTGCTAATTGTTATTTAGCTAACAATTGATAATGTCGGGAATGTTTTTTTTAGTTTTTCTGTTTATTTCAACACATATTTCGCTTAATCTAATTTCCCAAGGTAGTGCAAAAGCATACATTAAATAAGGTAAATTGTCATTTGATGGCAAGTTGTGTCAAAAATATTAGTTTTAAAAATTATTAAAATTTGGTAATTGATTTCCAATTTACAGTTAATAATGTCGGGGGTGTTTTTTGAGACAGTGTAGTAATGGGTGAAGGCTGTGAAGCAATACCACGTGGACGACTCGCACCCAGCACCCAAATTTGACACCAAAAAGGTTCTTTAGGTAAAATAAAGCTCTGCCAAACACATTTACAGGCAAGAGCCTTGTCCCAAACATGGGCCAAAAAATATCTATCGCCGGGGCAGATCTTGGGCTGTGGAAACGAGATGTAAAACCCGATAGGTCTACGGCCCGCACCAGTAGAAATAATACCGTAAGTGTAGACGGGATCTGTGCCGCGAACACAGAAGTAAATAAAATTATCGACGTTCGACGTAATGAGATAACAGTAACACTGGGTAAAGCCGTGGTTTGTCACACTACTGGTAGCCGAACAGTGCCGGACTTGCATTCGTGTTTATGTAAACGCATCCTAAAACTCGGTTAAGAAATCTTGGTTTATCAGATGCTTTACTAGGCAAATTATAGTTTGCCTTTAGATTTTAAGTTTTAAAAGTAACGTATTTATTATATGTTTTGTGTTTGCTATAATGGATGATTTGATTTTATATTGTATTCTATATTTTGTTGGCTACACGTAAGCGGTTTTATACTCCCGTGTTAACCATTCGGCCAGTATATTTTCATTTTGTTTGTTACTTACATGTCATACTGCTTGGTGCTCGTTGACAAATTAGAATAAATAAATAAATATTTATGAAAAATAGACAAATAGTCGCAAAAAACAAACACAAGAGCTTACATTATGAGTTTAGCAGTCGAGAGACCAATGACATCAAGTAAAAAAAGTAACCGCCCGCCGGTTATCGTAACTGTACGAGCTAATATATAATAACAATTATGGCGTTTTACTGTGGCATGCTGATGTCCAACAGGTTGACAAGTCTCGCGGATATAAAGTAGATCCCAACTACTACAAGGCGAAAGGGCATGCCGTTGGACCCTTGCGCGTGCACGACAGAGATTGTCGTGGTTGTACGAATCAAAGGGTTCGCTGTAACCTTGCGCCAATCAATACAAGCGTCATCCTTGAACAACTCGTATGGGAGTACACCATCGATGCCGAAGTTAGTACGCTCACAAGCTTTCCACAACTTGGTGCATAAACGCAAAACAAAACAATAGTATACAATTTTACGTGCAAAAGCAGCTACTGCTTTCAGCGCGTCTTAGCCATCGCAATTCTTTCTGTTCGTTTGTGCGTCTGTCCGTCTGTTTGTCAAACTGGTAGATTAGTCAAAAACGGTGTAAGCTAGGATCACCAAATCATAACCGTCGGCTGCCTGGAAGACTCAAAGTAAAAATAGATTGCCGGTTCGGGCATATAACTTACAGTTAAAAGCATAAAAGTAAAACTTTTGACAAAATTGACAGGTCAAGGTCAAGGTCAAGACATATCTAGGCCAAAGCCGAGGTTAGGAATCATAAAATTGCTCTCCCCTTCCTCTTTTCCCGCCCCCTCAAGAC
>Ga0209367_1007510_pt1 | contig 15022 bp, 11 predicted proteins | sample WorMetLIZISLAND2_FD_187412 | JGI IMG/M metagenome (GOLD analysis project Ga0209367, IMG submission 187412) | Marine gutless worms symbiont microbial communities from Max Planck institute for Marine Microbiology, Germany - Olavius geniculatus... ... | reverse complement strand
GTCATCCAAGGTCATTGAATTCGGCGCCAATCGAAAGCCAGTATACGATTTCCTATTAGTGATTAATAGTAACCTAGGCCTTATCTCGCACGGTTACTGTGATACAGCCACTTATTGGCTATTAAACCGCAAATTTTGACCACCCCTTTTTCATTTAGGTCCCTCGTTCGGGGTGACCCTTTTTGAATTTATGGAAAAGCTTTACGGTTCCTGAAACTAGAGTCTTCCGGGCAGCCGACGGTGAAGATTTGGTGATCCTAGCTTGGACCGTTTTTGCCTGATCCACCAATGTGACAGACAGATGTATGGACAGACGGACAGACAGACAGACGGACGGACAGATGGAATTGCGATGGCTAAGATGCGCTGAAAGCATAGCTGCTTTCGCGCATAAAAATTACAATGTTTTTACATTCTAACCTTTAGCAGAACTTTTACAAATTAACTGTTCTTTTCGAAACCATTAAATTGACATGAATTTTCTATCAAAATGCAAACTAATGGGTGCCTGATAGCTGCATGATTTTGTGTGGTCTGCATCAGCTTGTCATCAGTGAGGCAATCGACCATGTTGGTATGGACGGCTACATGCTCGTGTGAGAACTGGTGGACGAAACTTCAAACACTTGCTTTGATTAGATGAATGTAACCTGATAGTTATCTGATGTGACAGTTTGACTTTTATGTGGAGACTTTGTGTTAGATGTTATAGGCCTACTGTATGGCATAAAATTGTTGCTAAATTTTACAAGGTACAGTACGAACATACAAAACATGATGTGGTGGTCTGTCTGTTTGTGTTTGTTGCAAATTTCCTGGGGCATGTTTTTGCCCAAAATTAGCAAAATCGAACGACATTTGACAGGGGTGATATTACAGAAATAGTGAACTTTTTTGAAACACCATGTATATATGTGTTCGTTTTTTTACTAAAACATGCTATTGACGTTTTTTTTATTTTATGAACGTTTTTCCTGTTATTAAACATTGAACTGTCAATAAGAAAATGATGCTGATTTTAAATTTGCCATATTGGGTAATAGAAATTGCTGAATGTGACATGTGTCAGTGATAGTGTTTGCACTCCACATGTTGTGTAAATGTGCATATCTGTTTTCTGATATATGTGAAGTTGATTGAGGGGTATATGTAGGCTACGTACAAGTGCAGTTGGTATTTATTCTTATTGTACAATATTCTCCTGTTTATGTTGATTTTGTTGGCAATGATGCAGCAGTAAGAAGTCAGGTAAACTTGGTTTGATGGGCACAAATTTCGATGAATTTGATGAAGAATCGTCAGATGATGAGCTCAGTTACATGTCCAACAGGCCTTCATTTCTCAAGAGTCAGCAGAGACCAAAGTCACCAAGTAATGTATAGATTCTATGTCATTTTACTATTTATACAGTATATGCATACTGTAGCAGTGAGTGATCGTGTTACTGTTTGCTTATCCTCTTTCATCAAGTTCCAGGACATAGCTGTAATAGTAATAATAATAGTAGCAGCTGCAGCAGCAGCACTGAGTGGTGATGCTTTCTTTGTGCAGCTGTTCTAATAGACTGCACTACACATCTAGCTCGCCTCTCCATCACGTATGGGTTCGTAATTCGAAAGTGAAAATTAGTGTGAACGTTTTCCAGGGCAGGACAGGAGTAACCAGTGTGTAGGTTTTTAGCTAAAGTGGTAAAAAAATCAGGTGGATGGCTGCTCAGAGGCAGCAGAAGGGCCCCCATACCCTCAGCCAGGGGGGCCTCACGTATGCTCGGGGGCCTCATGCTAGGTGTGAAAATTTTTTTTAGTTTTTAAAAAACATATTTAAAATATAAAATGAATAAACATGTGGAAAGTTTGCCCAAAGTGGACAAGTCTATTACTTTTCATTACTGTACAGTAATCTGTGATGTATTGTGGCCTATAGACGTCATTTTTTTCGTTTCAATTTTTTTTAAAGTGGGCAAATTTGCGACTTTCAGTGAACGTCCAAAAGCCAAAAGTGTTTCCTCACACTTGTATTTGGGGGGGACCTCCAACTTTCTAACGCCAGCACTGCGGCTGCATAGTGTCGGCACTGGGTCGACATTGTCTTTTTGTTGTGTATAGACATACCAACACAGGGCACATGTACAACAGAATACAAAGAACCGGTTTAGACATGCATACTGTGCAACATGACACACAAGTATCATGTACAATTTTTTGTATGTTGCTAGCATAACTGAGCACATTGACAGCCTTTGATAACAGAAGTTTCTGAACAGAATATAGCTAAGTTAACTCAGAAACAGAAAGCCACAGTCAGCCGCGGAATTTGGACAATTTTGCCGCAGTTTTCTGCAGAATTTTGCAAACTGGCCCACGGAATTTGGCCAAATTTTCCACGGAAAACTGTGGGCCCTAATGATGATGTGAATATAATGTATATGCACAGGTGTGCGTGGACGTCAGTCTGGGTCAGGCTCAGCTCTCGGTGATTTTTCCGAGGAACGACCAAAGCCACTGCCACGTCAGAAGCGTCTACAAGATGACGATGATGATGTCAAACCAACCAGCCGAACTTCACCAAACGTGCTCGATCGTAAGACACCACCTACACGCAGAACTCCGACAACGCCCGTTGATCGGCGCAAATCTCCAGCAGATGACAGAGATCCGTTTGTCAGTCGGCACAGACTAGATGACAACGACCAACTCTATCGACATGGTGAAAGTCGACGTTCGCCGTTGGACAGAAACAGTTCGATGGACCGAAAAAGTCCTCATTCGGATGTGTTTCAGACGTTACGCAAAGACAAGTATAAAAAGTTTGACGAGGGAGGAGAGTCGTATGACAGATATGGTGCAAGTCGAAAGTCACCGTCTGATAAATTGCATTCACCAGTTAGTCGCACTCTGCTGTCCGATCGCCAACAGCCAAGTCCATTGGCTCGGAAATCTTCGGTAGAACACGACAAGTTTAACAGATTGCATGATCGGCAGAAGTCGCCTGTCGATGATCGGAAGACGCCGACTAGTGATTGTCGTAAGACGCCGGTGGACTTTCAACAGAGGAAAGATAGCAGCAGTCCGTCCACTTGGAGGAAAAGTTCTCAGCTTGATTTATTGATGGAGTCGACTGGAGGGAAGGAAAGTGAGAATTCCGATGAGGAGAAGCAGTGCAGAGAGCGACGTCATAGTGGCAGTCCACAGTCACGTGGCCGCAAGTCCATTAGTCCATCTCTCAGACGATCTGAGTCTACCGAAAAGAATCCATTTGAAAGTATCCACAAGTTACCCGCAACCATGTCAAAGGTGTCCAGGCACAGTAGAAGTTCTGATAGTTTGGATGCACAGCCAGCTCGTCCTCACAGTCAGGTTTTTGCTGTTTGACTGTGTAAAGTGTTGACTCCGTAGCTGATTTTTGTTTCACACAAATTTGCTGTAAGTTGCTGTATTTCGAGCTACCACTTTAATTAAATATTACAGTGTGGCTCGTCATGACATTGTGTTAGTAAATAATGTCTCTATAAACTGTGTTATTAGAACACCAGTGTTACTTTTTTGTCTTGGCTGTTGTGTACTGTTGATAAAAACATTACACATACAGTGTGCAGTGTTTTTACATGTATTACGTTTCTGGTTGGTTGTGTGGGCAGCCAAGGCGGAAATCTTCGAGAGAAAAAGATGAAAAAGATTCTGATGGAGACAGTTCTGTGTGTGAAGAGCTAGTTGAGGAGCCTACTAAGGAACAGGCAGCAAACAAGGAGCAAACCATCAAGGAAGACCGGTTTGTAAGAATAACAATAGTAATAAATGCTTGCTTATTTTGACTTAATACTAATATGACTTTTGATTTGTATCTGTGCCATTGCTATAGCGTAGCATGGGATAGATTATAAAATCACTTGCATCTGTCTGTCAGTCTGTCTGTAAACACTCCTACGGCCGCAATTATGATTTTACCCCAATTTTAAAAAATTTGCATTATGGCCTATGGGGACTTCAAAGCGGTATAACTCGGTTCCCGTAAAATATAATTGCGCACTATGTTTACCTACCTTTTATTTTTGGGGTCTCGCAATCTAACGGTGTCATTTAAATTTACTCCCTAACAACCACTGTTGCCATAGCAACCATTTAAAAGTTTCAAAATTATGCATTACAGCCAATGGAGATTTCAAAGCGGTATAACTCGGTCCCCGTAAAAGATAATTGCGCGTTGTTTGCACCTACCCCCATTTTCGGGCCCGGGCTATTTGATGGTGTCGTTAAAATTTCTTCCCTGTTGACCCCTGTTGCCATGGCAATGAATTTTGGGACAAAATTGACTATAACTCAGCCCCCGTGAAAGATAATTGCACGCTGTTTGCACCTACCCCTTTATTTTCGAGCCAACGCTATCTGATGGTGTCATTTGAATTTTTCCCCTGACCGCTGTGTTTGCACCTACCCCCCTTATATGCAGCTGCTAGGCTATATAGTGTGGCAATGGAACAGATAGGTACCTCGTTCTACAGAACGTATTTCTAGTTGTTCAAGTGGCCAATTTATAAGGATTCATACCCGTTTTGCAGTGAAATTGTTGCAGCAGAAAATTGTGCAGACCAGTTGCCCTTAATGTGGCTCAGTGAAAAGCACTAATTACTGGAGTTAATGTTTTTGTTAAATTTAGATGTGGTAGTCAATAACTAAGTGATATATGTTTAATATAATAAAGTACTAATGTGTGTACAAGGGTCATGTTATGGTTTTACTTAATACTTACATTTGGGTTTTTAATGCTTTTATTGTATTGAGTGACATTCTGCAATAGTTATTTACAATTCTAAGGACAACAATTTGTGTTGAATAGGTTAATAGACAAAATATAATTAGAGGAAAGGGAGTTTGCTTAGCAACAGTGTTATAACTGGTATAGAAAGCTTCTACATAGTTTTTTAAATTAAAATTGATATACATTTTCTTTACTTTGAACTGGCTCATTTACTTCCAATATTTCAAACAGAAAATGACAGTGCAATTTGCTTGAACTTGAGACGTGTTTGATGCATTGCAAAGGTGAACCTAATGAATGTTGGCATAGTAATAAGTAGTAAATACAATAGAGATGTTCCTGGTGCATAATTGACTATAACTCGGCTTCTGTGAAAGATAATTGCTCCTTGTTTGCAAAATAAAGTATATATATATATATATAATACCGTGTTTTAGCAGCAAGAATGTAGCACAGCGGTCGGACCAGCGTAAATCGGAAGAAACAATAGAACTGGTGAAGGGCGCACAGGCTGAGTCAAGCAAGATGAGGTTCATTGACCCGGCCAAAACAGAGACTCCGTCAGCAACAGTGAAACGGTTATTCACCATCTAATGTATAGTTTTCAGGGGTGTTTTAGAGGCGGCGCATGTGACACGCTCCCCTCTATATTCGCCAAACAGACAGTATAGTTAACGTGAAAATTCTGCACACAACAGCTCAGAAAAATTTTCTGTTTGCTTCACTCGCAGATTATTTCTACCCCCACTTTTGAATTTGTAGTGCTGCCGTTGTTTGCCTGTATTGTTTAAACTGCACTAAATTTGATTAATTGATTCTCAGGAAAATAATTAAACTTTTTGCCAAACAGATCTTACATTTTAAAGTTGTAATGCGCCAATATAACTTTGGCTGGGGCTCGCTCACAGCGCTCCCTCAGTTTTTAGCTGGAATTTAGAGATCTTACTTTTAAGGGAAAGGAAGGAAGGGAAAGGAGAAAAAGAAAGGGAAAAGGAAAGAGGATGTGGGAAGAAATAAGAAACAAGAAAACAGAAAGGGGACGAAGGTAAAAAGAAGGGTAAAGGTAAGAGCCGGGAAATACTCTCTAAATTTGCTACCCCAGGAAAAATCTCTAGCTTACAACCAGTGCCAAAAAATCTATGCTCTTATACACAAAAAGCTTCAGCTTCTTGGAGACTTCCATGCTCCAGGCCCCCTTACTTCACGCCCCTAACTTGAAATCCTGGATACGCCCCCAGGTTTTATGTTGTACATATGTTGTTGTTTATAATACGAAAAACAGAGCGGATATCCAACTGGGAGATAGCTTTTTTCATTGTACACTTAGAATGGTATCAAAATTTGCTTTTTTGTTGATTTTTTTGTTCTCGTGTAGGCTGTAGCTTGCTGCAAAGTTAGCTGTGTGGCACTACATGTCAGAATATTTAATGATGTTTGCGCTTGTTAAGTGAATTTCAGTGTGGCTGTGTGAATTACTGTCTTTAGTATGTCAACGTTTATTTGTGGACTGTGGATAATTTGCCAGGCCTTCGTCGGGAAAATTAAGTACAACGACTGTTTACAAGCCAAAGCCTCGTTACGTCAAGCCTGAAGTCACATTGCCGTCACCATTCACTTCAACCACGAACTTCGAGTCCACGGATCAGATTCGTGAAGCAGCATACAGGGAATGGCTGGCGAAACGTAGCTTTCAGTTCAGACGCCGTGCGTCCATGCAGACATTGAAAGAGAAAGAACTCGAGGAGCAGAAAGCTAAGGTGGTTTGTGTGGCAGAATTTTTTAATTTGCAGATAAGCAACAATTATTATAAATAAACGTGGTCATCAACGTTCATCGCAGTGTCTGACAATAAGTCTTCTGCACCACATTTATTGCCGCTACCTTTCACTAAGTTAAAATGCTATATTTCATTTTTTCATAGGTGTAACAGTATTGATCTCAAGATATTAATAAAAATAACAATATTTGTTTGCAAAGAAATGTATTCTATCTTTGAGCATATATGATGATGTTTTTTTATAAATGTTGAAAAATAGAAACTAAGACAATAGACATGTGTGAAGTTATATGAAGAAAATAAGGTGATAAAATTTTTATTGTGCAAATTTACTTCAAAAAGCTCTTATTGTACAATTGTACAAGGAAATCTGATAATAATAGTCTGTCTGTAAAACAAATTGCCACATTAATTTAAACAATCTGAAAATTAGAAAATTATTGTGTGACTTGCTGTTAGCTGCATTGTTTATCAGTATAGTTTTTTAAACTATTATTTTTTATCAGCTACTTGCGATGTAAATATTGTTTTTTGCATTCATTGTAATTTCTTAACTTGCTGCCTTTTTTTGTCAATGGCATTCTTGCATGTAGGAAAAAGAAGAGAGGATAGAAAATGGGAAGAAAGCATATGAAATGTGGAAGAAAGACAAAGACAGCAGAATTAGTGAAAAAGACTTGAAAAAGCGAAAGGAAAAGGAGAAAGCAAAGATGGAAAAAGAGAAGAAAAAGCAGAAGAAGGAAGAAGCAAGTTTGGTGCGTTATTTTGTAGGTCGATATGACATGACTTAGTCCATTTGTACTGGTTCTGCAGTTTTATTGTGTATATCAGTTTTTGACAGAGTGAGTTTCTCTGTTTGACTGCGTTAAATGCAGGAATCGGTAGACCTGGCAATGATCAAGTTTAGTTTCTGTGGATTTATTTTATGTTATAATTTGAATGTCAATGAGCTTCAATATAAAACTAACATGTGCAACACTGTCCAATATTTTTTTACCCTTAGAGGTGGTCTGAAGTTTGTTTCACACCAAGCATTCGCCAAAAAATAGGCTGAAGGTTTGGCTTGGATCGGCTCCTTTAGTTGAATAGTCAAATTAACAGCATGCTTATACAGAGCTTTGTTGAAAACACAATTAACAGCACAATCAAAATTGGTATGAGCATTTTCAAGGGCAAGACTGATATTGATTTCTATTGTGACTTGTCAGATGTTTGACAAATGGAAATCGGAAGTTGATGAGAAGTTGAAGGAAGAAAAGCAGAAGAAACTGAAGCAAGAGAGGAGAGCAGAGGAAGCGAAGAAAGATGAGAAAAGCAGAAAACGAGAAGATGCAGAATCTGCGTATGAAAAATGGTATGGATGTCTTTTGATTGAAAGTTTTGCATTTCTGCATTTTGACAGATTAGGTCTCACATGTGCATATGCCTATAGATGGTATGTAACCTACTGCCAAGGTCACAAGACTTTCATAGTTAGAATTTGTCTATTTTACAGTCTATTTTTTCACCATTTGCAGTGGAAGCTGGCTGACGTCTGGGACACAGTATCTAATTTTTTTCAAGCCAGAATTTTGATATTTGTTTCAGCTTTTATGTCACTGACTTTGAAATTGGAAGAAAATTACAATGATGCATCAACCGTCAATCCCACATGTGGCTGATATTTATAGAGTATTTTATAGATTCTTTCATGGTTTTTCTCTGTTTAAACGTGTACCTTAATTGATGTTTTTGTATTGATTTTTCAAGTCTATTATCTACTAATTGGTTTTGGCCAGAACTGACAACGAAAGTTGTATACGTGATTAGCGCATCTGTCGAAGTAATTCGGGTGTTTTGATAGGAAGCACAAGAAAGATAAGGAGATAATCTCGCAAGACATTGAGAAGAGACGTGAGATAAAGAAGTCGAAAGACGAAGAGTTGAGAGACGAGAAGTTGCGTCAGAAGGAAGCGGCTCGCGCCTATGAACGCTGGCTTTATAGAAAGGTCTCTGCATCTGCGTATTCTTCATTTTCACTAAATCATGATCGAGTTTTTCACTTCTTAGTAGTTAAATTGTTTTAGTTTCAGTTTTGTGGTTTTATTGCTGCAGTTGGTGTTGAAGCAGTGAATTTTTTTCTTGGGTTTAATCTTCATGGGCACATAATATGAGTCACCCATGGTATAAGGTGCAGTTACGCATTAAAATGGCCATTGGCCTGCCATCGAAATAATCATTTGCGTTGGTTTTTGAGACAGAATTGTCCATGTTCTGGTGCATGCAGGAGCGATCTGACTCACTGCAGATGACACACGTTGAGGAAGACAGAAGACCTTGGCGACCATCCACCGTACCTGCTTCATCTGTACGCTCGTGATTGGTTGCACTCACGCGCTAAGCTGCTCACAGGTAACACACAAAATACGCCACGTCTGTACAGCAGGAAGCCATCATTATAGGTTATACCACGGGTCTGTACGTCTGTCCCTTACTGCTTCTAACTTGAAAAAGTGTAGAAAAACAAAAGTTGGTATGGACATTTCCCAGAGCCGGAGTAACTGATGTGCCAGGTTTTAGTTGAAAGGTCGAAGGTCAAGTTTAGAGTTAGGTTCAGGTTGCATTGCTGTAGGTAGATGGAAACGTCGTATCGCAGTACTGGGCTGACAAATGTGTTTTAGCTCTGCGCACATTACTAGCTGCTATTGTCATGAACAGACAGATTAGCACTATCATGCAAATCTTTTCATTTTCAAAGTAAATTAGACTGAGATTTATAATCTGTTTGTGTCATTGAAATTGAGCAAATTTCTGTGATGCTGTCGGTTGACATGATAGTCGTCTGGTCTGAGAAGCCTGCTTTTTTAAATATTTGACCTCCAGAATCAGACTTGTAACAAGTCCAGCAACAGCCAAGTCCAAGTCCAAGTCCCTTATCCTCAAGTCCAAGTCCAAGTCCAAGTCCAAGTCTAAGTCTAAGTCCACCTTAAACACGCAAGTCCAAGTCCGAGTCCAAGTCTTCTTCAAAAAAGGCAAGTCCAAGTCCAAGTCCAAGTCCAGTAGGAAAAAACGAAGGGGCTTATAGTGTTGTTGCTGTATATATAATTTTGTTTATGTTGGTTGACAGCAGGTTTCACATAGGACAGGCTTATTATTCATGATAACTCATCATCAGGAAGCCATGCCTATCTGAAAACGCTTTATCCGCAGTAGTAGCCTGGTTTTTTGGCATACTTTTGTTTTGCATATAGTTTTGTTGTGCATTGTTTGTGTACAGTGAATGTCTGCACAAGTCAACATCTGTTCCATTTGATTGAGTTATCATCGGTAGTGAGGCATCCAGTTGATGTCATTGCATGGAAACTCTGTACTGGTTGAACTATAATAACTAGAGAGCACTCAGACAGTCTAATTCTAAACCAGTGCCAAATGACTGTAGCCTCTTTTATTTTGTATATAGGCTCATCACTAAATTTAGCATTACAGGTTGCTGATACCTAGAGAATGATAGTAAGCTACTGCTACTTTACTTACATATTTTACAAAATAATGAAAAAGTTTCTGTATTTACGTCATACCTTAAATTTACTTCGTTGGTTGTTTCTGTCATTTTTATTGTCTCATAATTCCAACTTAAATGGAGTCTTGATTCAACGATTTCCGTCAGCTCACTTGTCTGATACTGACCTACCTAATCTGAAATAGTCACGGAAGAATTGGTTGGTTAAACAAAATTTTAAAATACAAGTGGTTGTTGTTGCCTGCACGTTAATTCTGTTAATAGCCTGCTGTGGCAGTGTGGCTTATAGGTAGGGCTGTACAAAAATCATGGTGCAAAAGTGAAAAAATCACGGCATACTTTTAGAAAAGTCGTAAAATTCACGGCGAATTCACGGTGCCAATTCACGGTCATATATAGCGTTAAAAAAACAAGACATTTTTGTTCTCTGCCTAGTCAGCAATCAGACATGTATCGTTGTCTCACAAAATGACTAACATTAATCGTTCTTATAATAAGTAAGTAAAATATAAACGGTTGCAAATGATTATCATAATGATCAACGAAGTCATATTAGGGTCAACATTTAATGTTTAACAATCGAATTTTTACGGATTTTGACACAAATGTGCAGCCCGTGCACAAATTCACGGCAAATCACGGCAAACGCTAGAATTCACAGCAAGCGCCAAAATTCACGGCTTCCGTGAATTCCGTGAATTCGTGATTTTCGTCTAGCCCTACTGATAGGCCAAGGCTATATGATAATTAGTGTTTCTGCCATTTCTAGTTTGTGTTTATGTCGTATTATGCATTGCCATTGGCGTGGTGTGCGTCATTTTGTGTGTTTTTGATAAAAGTAAATTTGTACAGACTTTTTAATGTTTATGTACATGTATGTATCTGGCAATGCGGCAAAAGCCTCCTCTCTATGTGAATATTTACAGCTCTAACATAAATGTGTAATGCTAATTATTGTAGTGATAATAAATTAATCAATTAATTAATAATAAATTATCATATCTATATTTTGTGTAGTCCACTGCCATAAGGCTGTAACTCTGGAGATGCTCGTGTCACATTGATTGCAGTTTAGTATCAAAATGATTGCAGTGCTTTTGTTCACTTTGTGTTGATGTGCCGTTTTTATAGGGTAGGCTTACTTCAGTCTTGCACGATCTTTCCTTTAACCAATATTCCCTGGTGGTGGATTTGAAAGCCTCTAAGCAATGTCGTATCATATCATTTTGGTGTAGGCTAGTATTTAGTTATTGTTTATTTATTTATTTATTATGTGGTTTGAGCACTATGAGTCATTTGCTATAATAGTGAAGAATTGTAAGCATGTTGGACCATCGCTGTTGTTGCCAGAAGTTTGTGATCAATCACAGGGATGCCACTGATTCGTTTGAGACATATGACACCATATATGCCACTATAATTAATTATCGGTGTGTTCTTAGAGCTGGGCAGTAACGTAATTACATGTAATTCAATTACGTAATTCAACTACAAATTACAATTGTAATTTGTATTTCAATTACATTTGGTTTTGATATAATTCATAATTGGTAACTCAATTACATGGTCATTTAACCCCCCCGCCCCCTGGTAGCCTGTAGTGTAGAGTACAGAGATGAGTTTCAGCATATCTTAATTCTAATGTATAAAATTATATCCATTATCAAAATTGTCTACTGTCAATTTAATGCATAAAATTGTGTGAAATTAAGCACTGTATTCCTGAATGTTCCTCGTCCTGACACATACGGAGAGTTGGCAACATGAATTTGGCTGTCTGTTGTGCCTTTCCACAGATGTGACGTGTGTGACGTCACACTTCCTTTAACTCCTCCCTCCCCTACGTCACCCGTCGTCACAATAATGTAAACCCTTCTCCCTCCTCAGAACGTGACGTCATTTATGGACGACCCCTTTCTGCAATTGCTCCTTCTCCAGGCCTTTCGTCTGTCATACGCCACTGTATCAAGCTTATGTTTGAAGATAATGTTCTTTGAGTTGCAAACTTAAATGAACGTATTGTAGGCCTGTAAGCCATAGTTTTGAATTTCGGCAAGCACGGTTAAAGCAAACTGGAACAACCTGCAGGGTATTTAAAAAAGTTGTGTTTTAGGTTTTAAAATGTTTTTTTGGTTTCATTGTACACAGAAGATGCGTGACACAAATTTTAAGACCCAGGAAAAACGTCGATCTTATAGATTACACCATTTTTCATGTCACATCTTTATCTTTTTTTGTTGAGTAAATGACTGCAATGAGTAAAAACTGCAAAGTCGCGATTAAAATGCAAAATTAGTGTATAACTATGACAACTACAACGACTAATATGGACCTACTATTACTACATTATTCCTGTACACTACTCGTTTAAACCGGCTTTTTCAACGGGCCATGTAAAACGGCTTTGGAACGCGAAGTGTGAACCGGCCTTTAAGCATAGACCGAAAGCACTAAGCAGATCTATGGCTATTTGTTTACATTTGCACAGGTGGCCCTTAGCGAACGCTGTGGGTGGTCGCCGGCCTTCTGTTGTGTGGATGTTGGTTTGATATGTATAATAGAGTAATAAAATCCGCGTAAAGTTTGTCATGCTCACGGAGTACAGTTTGCTAATTCAGCCAATAATTTGCTGAACAAAGCACTGCTGGCGTTGCACAACAAGATCACACCAAGATGAATAGGCGCCACGCCCACACTGAGTCAGTTCTTTCATTCACGTGCTGTATTGTTCGATGAACGCTCATCTTTGCCGCACTGTAATCGTTCACTAGTCTTGTCGTATATTAAAATATTAGTAACAGTGAGTTTTAATGAACAAAAGAATTAGCTAGCTGAAGACAGAGTTCACAGTTGTAATGTGATTAGTTAAATTGCTGAGATGGCAAGCAATTTGCCGGTTTCTGACGAGAGTACACTGGCTGATTTAACATCTAATGCGGGAGTAAATTCAGATAGCAAGGTATGTGACTGCGGATTGACATTTTCTCTTTTATGTGTACTGATCATGTGCAGTGATTACTGTGTCAATGGACTGAACATAATTTGACATGAATGCGAACACTTATGCCATCTTTCTTACATTTTCTGCTCTGTGTCACTGTGTACCAGTCAAAATTGTTTTATTAAGTTTGTTTTTTTCTTGTATCGTCTTGTGCCTTGCTAATTTTTTCAGTGACTGTTAAATTGTATTTTTTGGAGAATTTTTGCGACTTTTGTAGTGCTGTACGCTCAGCTGATGTGTGTTTGTGCCATTGTTTAGAATGTTGCTGTCGCACCACACAAGGGTAAAAAACGTGGTCGCAAGCCGCTGAACATAGACTCAGCAAAACGCGTTGAGCTGAGTCGGCAGAATGCTCGGGAGTGTCGTGCTCGCAAGAAGCTGCGGTATCAGTATGTGGAAGAGCTGGTGACGAGTCGAGAAAAAGCAGTTGATGCACTTCGGCAGGAACTAGCAATGGTAACAACTAAATATTTTGTTTTTGTTAATGTGCTTGGTCTTCCATTTGGTTTGTTAGTGTAGCAGTTAACAGGGTTAACATGATGGTATTAATCAACAAAGTTGATTAGTGTTGCACCTGGTTAGTACATAGATAGGTGATCATCAGCAGATGCAACCAGCCACTTAGGTCAACTCAGCCTGGCCATCCCTCCGTGGGTCAAAACACTGAGTATTAGCAAAAACTGGAGCATAAACAGGCAAATCATATGCTGCATAGGGCTCCAGTTGTCCTGAAATTCCTGAAATTTAATAGATGTCTTAAAATTGTCCTGAAATCAGTAATTGTCCTGAAATTTTACTCATTTGGTCAGAATGTCCTGATATGGACCTTTGTTATGCTGTTGTTATGGCATTGCATTCATTTTGTACTTTACTTAGTTAACAGGACTCTATCAGTACATTTGGCTTACTTACTTACTTACTACAGTTTTGCCTTATTATGTTCATAACAGTGCCTTAGTAACATCGGACTGCAGTACTGATATGCTTCAATGAATAACATTTATGAGGACAGAAAAACGTGCATTTTCTGTGTCTTGAGCCTCGTGAAACCGACAAAAATGTCCTGAAATTGTCCTGAAATTTTGTAAACATTGGATCCTGAAATTTCACTTCTTGCTTCTGGGAGCCCTGTATGCACTATCCCCTTACCTGCTCCTGTGGTATAGTCGTGCAGTATAAGCTGGTGTGTAGTTGATGGCTAATGAGATAGAGATCAGTGGCACCCTTATGGGCCTTATGACTTAAAAAGGACTACATTGTAACTCTTTGTATGTGGTGTTCTTGTAGGCTCTGTTCTTGGTCTTGTAACTTTTTTTGTTTATGACATGTGTACAGGGCCGGATTAAGGCTTTGAGGGGCCCTAGACCCATATATTTTGTGGGCCCCCTTACACGAAAATATATAACACAAATTACAATAAACGATCCATTATCTAAACCAGTGATTTTCAACCGGGGTTCCACGGAACCCAAGGGTTCCATGAACATCTGCCAAGGGCTCCGCGGCTCGTCAAACGTCAGTAAAAAAATAATAATAACCTAGCGTGCAAAATTACATCAGAACAAGCCATAGAAGTACTACGCACCAAATGCTTAGTTCCAAATTAACAATTATAGCAGTTTACTTTTGCATGCAGTGTTGAATATTTTTCTTGGTGTTAAAACGTTAGAATATTTCATTGAACACTGAACACTAACTTATTAGTGTCAGTGTTAAGGAATTGTGTGTCCATTTATTGAAAGACCTTCATTTCCTGAAACAATATGCTTAAAAAATATAAACTAGAAATTTGGGGCAAAGCCCAATGTGAGTCCGCCTGGCGCCCTAAGTCCGATTGGGAGAAATTAAGGGGGGGAGGGGTAAAGAGGGGGGAGAATTTCCCCGGCATCAAAGTCACGTGGCCTGAACTCAAATGCATTGGCATACGCCGAACGCGCATTGTCGACTTAGGGTAGGTCAACATTAGCGCTTATAACTTTGTTCGTGGTGG
>Ga0209367_1007508_pt1 | contig 15026 bp, 7 predicted proteins | sample WorMetLIZISLAND2_FD_187412 | JGI IMG/M metagenome (GOLD analysis project Ga0209367, IMG submission 187412) | Marine gutless worms symbiont microbial communities from Max Planck institute for Marine Microbiology, Germany - Olavius geniculatus... ... | reverse complement strand
TTATATAGCATACGAATGACAAAATTACAGTCAGATAAATATGTGCCATGCTCGGGAAGCGAAAGTGTGTGCATACGACGCCTAAGATTATAGTGCTGCGACGCTGTAGATGATGGTGGCAATAGACTGTGTAAAACATGGTTGCAGTTTGAAACAGTTTTGTTAAACAGTTAATCGTCTGCGGCATCACATAGTTCTTCAAAAGTTGGCAAGTCTGCCATACAGTAACCATGACGTTTCGCACGTTCCAACAGTAAGTTAATACGTCGACGATCTGTTGCTTTAGTAAAACCGTGCCATGCACTGGCTGCGTAAAGTAGCCTTGCGACGACTACGAACCGGTGAACTTGCTGGAGTGCAGCATCTTTCAGTCCGCGTGCCCGTAGGACTCGGAGAGCGTATATTGTTTGAGCGGACTTCACAGTCAGGTCCTGGACGAACGGAGTACTGCGTTTAGACCCAACTCAAACATTTCTAATTCCCGTTCTACTAGGCCTATCACTCTGAACGCATTTTATAGGCCTGGGCTAATAGTTACCGTAAATGCGTTGTATAAATTACTTAAACTTACTTACTCAGATACTTACTTTGATTTGCAGCTGCGGAGAAATGTGCGAACGTGCAGCTGCATTTCGAGTACAGGTTGATCTCTTACGAGCTGGAGACTAACGAACTGGTCTTCGAACGGTAATTAATCAGCTTTACTGTCATAGTAGACTTGCGCGTCGACGTCGATCTGGTCTCTGGGCATGGCCGGATAAAGGTGGGGAGGCAATAACAAGCACTAACTCGGTGCATGGGTGACGTTGCGTTTGCTTCTCCGAAGTATTGTAGTATCGGGACTTTTACAAAGAAGTTATAGTTTAGGCCTAGTGGCATTTTCATCTGCTGCGCTCTACGTAGGGAGCGGCGGCTGATTGCGCCCTGATTCTTTCTGAGACTTTGGCGCTTTATAAATCATTTACTTACTTACTTACTTACTTACTGTGAGCACGTCTCTCTCCCTGCGTGTGTTTGTTTCTTATGAACGAAAATAATATCCTCAAAAATAACCAACGAATTTTGGTGATTTTTTACCCAGTCACACACACGAACTGTACTACTGGTAGGTGGACCGCTGCACAATACATAAATGTAGACAATAGACCGACATCATATTTTCCTAGTATTAAGCCTAATTTACAAATTTGCAGGCCGTCTGTATTGTCCGATTGTATTGTAGCTACTGTCTGTCTCTTGTTTTATTTCTACACATTTTCGTCTGTAAATAGAGGTATATACGTAATCATGAACTTGCAGGCCGTCTGGCGAGTCTTTGACGAAGAGCGCTGATCTGGTGATTGGCTGCGACGGCGCGTATTCAGCAGTACGCAGTCAGATGATGAAGTTTACCAGAGTTGACTACAGTCAGGAGTACATTCCACACGGGTACATTGAACTACGCATTCCGCCAACCGACGACAATCAGGTTCAAACTAAAATCACTGCTCGTCACTGGTCTCTTTCGTTCAGAATGAATCATTCATAGTACCGGGTACCTACAGTCTCGAACGATTTCTCTCCGCAAGCTAGGCCGAAAGGCTGACAAAGCATTCCAGGCGACGCATGTAAAACTGTGCATCTCTGCCAGCGAGTCCTTATGGCGGCCCAGCGTTCAGTAGCTTTCCAGGCTATTTTTCCTATCTCTACCGAATTGGACTAGCGCCACTTGAGCTAACTATCATTCGATGCCTGTTGCATGAACATGTCCTCTAGAAAGCTATCGAATATCAAGACCATAGATTAAAGGTAAAAGTTATGTGGTTTTCTGTTTGTGTTTTTGTGTGCACGATACTGGGGCTATTCGCGGGCAGTTTCTAGCGTTAAAACTTAAGTAGGCCTCCGCAATTTTGCGTTAATTTTTGTGTTATTATTATGGCGGCTATAAGAGCACTTTCTGCCTGTTTGTTCCTGTCATGTAAGTGCTTTATCGTTATGTTATTTGTACCCGGTTTTGCGAATTAAATGACGATGGAATTAATAACAAATCGAAGTGACACAGTTTCGGTTCGGCGTGCTCATGCAGTTTGCAATGGAGACCAACTTTCTCCACATCTGGCCGCGTGAAGAGTTCATGTTGATTGCGCTGCCAAACGTCGAGGATAGCAGCTTCGTTCTGACTCTGTTCATGCCATTCGTCATCTTCGACAGGCTTAAAACCGACAAAGACGTTCTCGCGTTTTTTCGCGACAAGTTTCCCGACGCTCTTCAGCTCATCGGAAAGTCGGCAGTTTTCATTAATTAAATTTTAATTAATAAAATTTATTTATTTTATTGAAAGAACTACAAATACGTTCTGTGGAACGAGGTATCTGTCTTATTGCCACGCTATAGCTGTCGCGTTTCACCATTATACCCCGTTTTTATACAATCAAGCAAACATCGAGCAATCATCTAGCAAACATCCAGCAAAAGCATTCTGCACGACGTGTGCTTTAATTGCTCTAATTGCTCGATGTTTGCTCGACGTTTGCTTGATGTTTACTTTATGTAGGCTATGCTTTATGCATGCTTCATATTTGCTTGACGTTTGCTCAATGTTTGCTTGATGATTGCTTGATCGTGTAAACGGCGTATCACGCTCTTACTTCATGGTGCACGTTCGCAAGTCCAGCATACAGTGTAACTAGTTAAGCGAAGAATATTTACAATGTCACCGATCTGTAAAAACGCAAAGAAATCCTATCAGATTGGGTATAGACTTAAAAATGTAGGTCTACGTATGCAAATGTAAAATAACAGCACACAAATTTAACTAGAAATATGGGGCAGAGCCCAATGTGAGGCCGCCCGGCGCCGTACCTCCGATTGGGGAACAGTTGAGGGGTTGAAATTTCTTTCGCAGCAGTCACGTGGCCCCAAAGCAACTGCATTAGGCCTAGCATATACATGTATAGCAAGCGCAATGTTAAACTTGGGTGGTTCGGAATGAGACAATAGAACTTTATTGTTTGTTAACCCAAGTCCACCATTTTTGCTGCGTTCGACGTGGAATCGATTGTAGTTGTAAACGACATTTTTCGTTCATCGATAGCTCTATTTCTTCTCCAGATATATGCGATCAAATTATAAAGTTCTTCGAAAACGCGCGAACTGTGGATGATGGGTAGGTCGGAATGAGCAAACACAACGTCGTGAGTAGTGGAACAAAGTTCATAGAGTGTTTTTTTGTTCAACGCGGAAGAAATGGTAGTTGATAACCCCGTTTACCGCTTGTTGATATCGTAATCCCTTCCAGAGACATTCGCCGTCAAAAAACGTTTTTTATCTTCCCAAATTTTAAGGGAGCGGTGCCCTTACAATTTTGTACATGAGTTTACATTCCCATCTGGCGGCACATCACGTGGTAAAGTTTCGTTTGGCTAATTCCTTTAGCGCCAAAGTTCTAGTGGCTCATACGCTACATTTTAAGCCAATTTTTGACCCCCCCTTGAAAAAAAATGTTGGGAGAGCCCCCATCCCCAGTGGGGTGTAGGCTAGCAAGATCTGGACATTTTATAGCGCGTGTAAAAATTTCGGGGCTCAGCACCCCCCTAGGGGCCGAAATATGGTCTTTCAAAAAATTCTATTTTTGGGGTATAATTGCTCTTCTAAATCTCCGTAATTGGTAAACCAAAGTTCATCGAACTTTTTTCATTGAACGCGGGAAGAACGCTGTAGTGCACCAGGTTTTCAAATTTTGGATATCTTTATCCATTTCGGAGATATTCGCGCTCAAAGTGGGAAGGTGTCCGAAATCGGGCCAAATTTAACGTTTTTCGGCCCCAATTTTTTTTTTTGGGGGGGGGCAGTCCTTTAAATTTGTGGACCGGCATTAATACAGGGTGGTCCAAAAAAACAGCACAAAGTTTATGGCACGATAATTTTGCGACCGTACGTCATAGAGTCATTTGGTTTTTGAGCAAAATGTTCCGAATGAAATTCTTTACATGAATAAAGTTAGTATTTAAATGCAACAGTTAAATATTCTTTGTTACTGCCGCTGGCAATTGAACGATGCAAAAACAGTATTACCCTCGACACCGCGGTCCATAAAAACGTGCCACTATTATTTTATGAATAGCTTCGTGAAATATTGTTCGATTTTAATAATTTTTGGCACGCGACATTAAAAAGAAACTTGACGAGAATGTCTATAGTTTTGGCCACCTCACCTTAAGGTTGTCGATACAATACCGTGTGAAATGCAATATGAAATATGTCGGCACATGTTTTGAATGCGTCCGGCTACAATAATCCGTCTAGAGTTAAACAGGTGAGAACAACATGTACGCTAATTGAAGTAAAATAAGCTATAACTTTGGAGCAGAGTCCAACAATTTAGGCCGCCGGGTCGGTAGGTCCGAGTAGACTGGGATGACAGAAGAATAGAGCGTTGATTGGCATTCTGCAGTCTTGCTGAAATATGAACTAATTCGGGGTTGCTCAATCCGACCGCATAATCGTAACTTTAACAGTAACTTAAGCTTGGAAATTGTTGCATCGACACAAACAAAAAGTCCACAAATCGCCGCACTTTCTTCGACGAATTCATTTCACAAAATGGTGCCAAAAAGCTTCTCAGGACCGGCGAAACTGTTAGGCCTACATGTATTCCACTGCAGAGACCCCTATCGACCAATAGACAGCTTTATGAGATTGATGACTGTCTGGAGGATAACAGGGAAGATTATCAGAACTGCCATTATGTTAATTACATATGCACGTGTAAAATGGAGTTCTTACAATTTTAGGTTAACCTCATTTTTGTATTTTTGTGTTTTGTGTGTTTGTAAAGGTTGAACTTTCTGTTTATTGTAAAGGTTTAAACTTACCGTTCCATTACTGTGTTTGTGTGCATTCTGCCTGAAAAGGCCGTCCCCGAAATGACCTATACTGTGTCGGGTGGGACGTTAAACCCTACTCACTCACTCACTCCAATGCAAACGTACTGTAGAGAGTGATAGTGAAGGAAGTTTTAAATTGCTTAATAGCCTAATTTTGATAAACATAGGCCTACAGCGAAAACTTCATTCCCTGCTATTTCGAACTACGTTGGTGGCATGGCGTAGTTGGTAACGCGTCTCGGATGAGACGAAGTTACTCTACGCCGTGCCCGGTTAGTACTTAGATGGGTGACTGTCTACGGTACGGAGCCAGCCAACTAGGTCGACTCAGCCTTCTACCTTCCGTAGGATGGTAAAATGAGTACTAGCGGTGGTCAAGGCCATCGCTAGGGAAGAAACGGCGAGTTCTGCGCAACAGTAGGCCCTGTGGCCAGGACTGCAAGTATACCGATCCAGTCGGTTAACCTGGCCGACTTGGGCTGTATGCTAGCTTAATTGGGCTTCGCCCTCGCCGGCTGAAAGTGCTGTCAAGGGGATGAGCTCCCTCGCAGTGGACCTAGCTGTCTATGCATAATCTTCTTCTTCTTCTTGTGCGAGGCCACGGTATTGTGTGCTATTGCGGAGGGAGCATGAGTAACAGTCGGCATCAAGGCACGGACCAAGTATCATCGATCGTGTCAAATACAGTGTAATCAAGACGTTTCGTTTATGAAAGAAAAATCTTTTAATTTCAAATAGAAAGTATGATGTACGCAATATTAATTGTGAACTATAATTTACACAATCAGAGCCGGCGTCATAAGGTGTACAGCAGCCTAGTACTATACCGTAGGCCTACTCATCACAGCATTATACTATTGACCCACAACTGCATCTGCTCCTGCAGAGTCTTCTTGTTGATGCCAAGTTGTATCATTTCTGTTGTCCATGCACCACCTGTCAATCGCATTTCCTTCCCGGTAACGTCATCGGCAGTCCTGGTTACTACGTAAGCAGCTCCCCAGCGTGCGGCGTGCAGCATGCTTGCTGTGCCTTTTATCCCGCTGAGCTCGCAGGTTGCTCGCTGGCAGCCGCAGAGCCATATTGCCGTAATCCATTGAGTCATTCCTGTGCGTTTAGAATCTTGGGTAAATTGTGAGGAATCTATTTATAGGCGACCAATAGCGTGTCGCCTCGCATGCTCCCTCGCACTATACCCTCCTCGCACCTCGCACTTTACCCGACCCCATGAAATTCCGCAAAATACACCTTTTCAAATTTCCGCATTCCGCAAAGTACACCTTTTCAAATTTCCACATTCCGCAAAGTACACCTTCTCCACGTAGCGTATTCTTCCTCCTCCGGTGTCATGGCGATGCAGTTAATCACTCTCAGACAGCCTCGTGTATTCTCTCCATTGTCTTCTGTTTTTAGCCTTGTCTGTTGCTTGTGTGAGTGAGTCCCATCATCTGGCAATTGTCCGAAATATCAGTCCAGCGCTTCCTCGGTTATCCTTGGTGTCTGTTTCCGTGAACACGACCACACAGGACTCGGTGTGGCGATCGGGAAGGTTACATTCTGACTACATGTCCGAAGTATCTAAGACGGCGGCTTCGGATCCTGTCCACAATGTCATGCTGGATGTTGAACTGATTCTGTATTTCTGATGTGAGAGATTCTTGACACACCAAGTATTTTTCGGAGACAACCCATCTTGAATGCTTGTAGCTTATTCTTTAATCTCTCGGCATCCAGGTTTCAGAATTGTAGATCAAAATTCTTATCACCATGGAGTTGTATACAAGCACCTTTGTTTCTGTGCTAAGGTCCTTGCTTTTCCAGATAGTAGCCAATCTGTTCATTCCATCACATGCCAGTCCAGTTCTTTGAATATTCTGCTCTGAAGTGCCATCAGAACTAGTCACTCCTCTGAGGTAGGCCTACCGTATTCGGTTTATCACAATTCACATAATGCATCCATTGATGTTATTTTCCGTCCGCACAAACAGATAAGTAAGCCAATCTGACGCTATTTTTTATCCGTCGTGATCGGACACCAAGTAAAACTGCATGAACACTGTTTTTCGCCCGTGTGTAATGAAACAGGTGCACCAATAGCCTGGTGTCTGGCTTTTCCGCCTCTTTGCCGTTTCGCCCCCTGGCTGATTCGCCCCCTGGCTTGTTTGCCTTTTGGCTTTTTCACCATCTGGCTTTTTTGCCCCCTGGCTGATTCGCCTCCTGGCTTGTTCGCCCCTTGGCTCGTTTGCCCCCTGGCTGATTCACCTTCTCAGCTTGGACGATTCGCCCTCACTGAATACCACTAACTCAATATCGATTAGTGCAAGGGCACTAAACTGCTATATGTAGCCTATATGCTATAATACGTAATTTTATGTTTAGACAGTTTGTAGCGCGATGATGAGAATAAACGATTGTGTAACTGTTTAGTGGTCAACACACAGTAGCAGTTATTAAGCCTAGACCCATGCATGTATACCCGTAAGAATTCATTTCGAAGGAAGGCTAACTTGACACACATGCAGTGCCCATTCAGTAGACTGACATTTGGTGTTTAGCGTTTTAGGTATCTGTCATCAAAAATGAAATATTTGCTGCAAAAATCTCTGTTTTGTGGGGGAAACAAAATTGAGATTGATGCAGAAATTTGTGGGTATCTTTCAGAATTAGGCTTTATCAGAAATTTGCAAACATGTCAGTCGGAAAATTGTAGCTACTTTATTACTGCACAATGTCGCTGCTATGGAGTCTGAGATGAATGACTTTCGTTTTCATGCTCTGATCACTTATTACGCTGAGCATTTTTGACATGTATAAAGTTAATTGAAATATTTAGGCGTACTTGTCAGTTGAGTGACGATACATTGTAGTTGTTTCGTTCTGTAAACAAAAACAAAACAGAAAATATTAGTCTACATTAGAGAAATATAGTACTCAACGGGAGCGAATTGTCCAAGCTAAGGCGGCGAATCAGCCAGGGGGCAAACAAGCCAGGGGGTGAAAAAGCCAGGAGGCAAATGGGCCAGGAGGTGAAAAAGCCACCAGGCAAAACGGCAAAGGGGCGAAAAGTCATAATTCCATAGCTTATGTCAGCTCAAATCATCGGTCTATGAAGCCATTTTTGCGTTAATTAGTCAGAAATTGGCAGTTATTGCGTATGTTATTAATTATTAAGAATTACTTCATTTACTGAATGTTAAAGCACCTGCATGCATTTAAAAGTCAGTATATTTATCAGGGAAGTAATGAGGATAGAGCATAGCATCAAATTTGCTGTTATTTACCCATATGGACATGTGTGCATGCTGTCTCATTTTTAATTAATTTTTTTGCTGTTCAATTTTTCTGTCTTTTTAGGTGTTGTGAAAGTAAACTAGTTGACTATGCTGTTGCAGACAATGCTTTGCTCACAGCAGGAGAAATCCCTGCTTCAGGATGCAGTAAAAACAATGATGGCACAGATATGTAAGGTTGGAGTTCCATACCAAAGTGAACTGCAGATTGAAGGAACTGTCGTTGTCACTGTGGATCAGCAGAAAGTCATTGTTATTCATTTCAATGATCATTTGCCTTTGCAGTCAACAACACAGCAGAGCCAAACTGGGAACAACATTGTAATTCCAACATCATCTCATGATCCTTCTTTGAGCGATGGCTGCCGATTGATAACTGGGGAGTCCTCAAATTATGCTGCCAGTGCAGTTTCAGGACTTTCATCACCAGGATCATGTCAGCCAGCTAAATCTGGTTGGTATGAAGGCTCTTCAACATCAAAAATGATGAATTCTATTACTGGACTAGATGAGACATGGAATGACCAAGTTGCTATTGATCTGGACTCAGAACCCGATATGGAATCCCATTCAGTCAACACTCCAAACTTTGAAGATAGCATGAATGAAGATAACAACTGTAGTTTTAGCCATAGTGATTCTGTGAATGGTGTAGCACTTTCTACAGAGGGTCAGACAGCTTTCGGTCAGCGTAAGGTTCGGCGTGTCAAAGATGCAAAGAAAGTAATTGTAATTGATGATAATGAATTATTCAACTCAGTTGGAACTTTACATGAAACAGTTGAAACAGTTGGAGAATTGAAAAGGCTGAAATCTGGGTTTGCTGGAAGAAGTTCAGCTTCATCAACAGCCGATTGTGAGAGTGTTGAAGATGCAGGTGAAATAAGATGCTTGAATATGGAGTTCAGCACAGAAAGGGATCCAGAAATTAGCGGATTACGTTCAGCTGTTTTAGCTTGCGAAATATGCGGTTGGCATGCCCGTACGGTAAGTCATCTTGAATCGCACCTTGTGTCACAGCATGGTATCACTGAAAGTGAAAGGCTGGGACACTTTATTAAGAGTGTTCTTTGTCCAGTTTGCAATAAACGGTTTCGGTTCCAAGCTCAGCTCAGCAAGCACATGGCAGTGCACAGTATGCCAGACGTTGAACGACTATACCGGTGTCAACTTTGCCGCAACACTTACCGGCACGCAGAGAGCCTTGCACTTCATTCTCGTGTGCACGATGAAAGTGCGAAGAAAGGTTCCAGGCTTTATTGTACTCTGTGTTGCAAAACATACTCGAATAAAATGCTGTTTCAGAAACACATTAGCTATATGCATGAAAGGATAAGTGGAAGATAATTGAACGCTGATTGCTGATATGTGCTTTTGACATATATACCTGATTTTAATCCCCAGCTTTGGGCGGACCAGCATCTCATCATTTCTAGCAAGTCCAGTGAAATCTAGCTCTGGCAAAAAAATTTGGCTTGATTTGGTTGATTTCAGCACAAACATGGGCAGTAAATATTTGGTGCTTGCAGCTGAATGCAGTGAAAATAGCCTAACAGAGTTCCCACGCTTCCTAGAAAGTCCTAGAATTTTTATTTGAAAATTTCAGGAGCTGGGAAGTCCTGGAAAAATATTCTTGAAAATCGCACAATTTTTGTAGGCTGAAATGGAAAACATGCATCAATGGTATATCTTTGCATTGACTGTTGCTTACTTAGAAGATATTGATGAATTTTGCCCATTTCTGCAATGGACTATAATATTGTAAGTAAATGATTTTTTGTTATATTTAAACATTTGTGGGTTACGAAAAGGTCCTGTAAAATTTTTAATGGGGGTCCTGGAAAGTTCTGAACTTTTTGTCAGTAAAAGAGTGGGAACCCTGGCTTAAGGCTTGGGCATGTCATCATTTGAGTGATTTGATGGTCTGATGCTCATTTTGATGCTGATGATTAGATTAAATTAACATAGGAAATTTTGATTACAAATTGATTTTTTTTAACTTCAGCTAGGAGGCTTACTTTTGGGTTTGTTCATTTGTATACAACTATGCAAGATAACTCAAAATGCTACAAATGGATTGTGATGAAATTTTGGGAGGCATTAGGCATAGCTCGAGAACGGTGATTAGATTTTGGTTTCAGTTCAGATTTTTTGTGGATTCCAGATTATGCATGATTTTGCTTGTTAGGTAGTAGCACCATTCGTGATGGACGTTTGAGAGCTCTTTTCACTCATGATGACTGTGTACTTTCTTTGTTGTATAAGTCAACAGTTTGGAATCAATAGTTTAATTACTGTGTTGAGTTAAAATAATAAATGTGAATTTTTAAAAGGGAACTCACTTGACTTGTTTGATGCCATTAGAAGGACTGTACTTTAAAATTTGCTCATAACCGCATGTAGTAAGTACTGGCAAGCAGTGCTGGAGAAACCTAGGTTTTTGTTTTTAAGGTTTTTGGTTTAGTGTCCAATGAAAACCGTACGCAAAATTACAATGCAGGAAAAACATGTTATACACTCTATCTTATGAGTGAATGACATAATGAAAATTTACGTTGTAACTCAAAAAATCACAATTAAAGCATAAATTAAAATATGATGTATTGTAAAAAAATTTCACAATCAATAAAAATTGCACTGTTGAGGTTTTTACGCGCGAAAGCAGCTACTGCTTTTAGCGCATCTTAGCCATCGCAATTCTGTTTATCTGTCCGTCAGCGGGTGGATCAGTCAAAAACGGTGCAAGCTAGGATCACCAAATCTTCACCAACGGCTGCCTGGAAGACTCTAGTTTCAGGATCTGTAAAGCTTTTCTATAAATTCAAAGGGGGTCACCCCGAACGAGGACACTAAATGAAAAAGTATTGTACTGGTGGTGGGCAAAATTTGCGATTTTTGGCCAATAAGTTGCTGTATCTCAATAATGGTGCGAGATAGGGCCTAGGTTACTATTAATCACTAATAGAAAGTCGTACACTGGCTTTTGATTGGCACCGAATCCAATGACATTGAATGCCAAAAAGGGGTTTTATGGATTTTTTGGCGATTTCGGGCTGCAACACAAGTCAATATCATTCACAAGGTGGCGCCACGCTACTGTCGTTATGCAATCCAGATAGAAAATTTGGTATTTGTATATTAACTTAGCGTGAACACACCAATTTTCAGCTAAACTACTGAACCGGAACTGCTATAGGCTGCCGCGCGTCTCGTAAGCATTAGCTCAAATTTCTTGTTAGCTTTAAAAACCTAGGTTTTTTCTGACCAGTTTTCCAGCCCTGCTGGCAAGCAGTTATAAAGTTGGCCTGGAATTCTCGAAAAGTGACTTATTTGTTTAGTATCATGTCACTGTAGTTTGAATGAATCAGGCATTATTTTTTAATTTTTGTTATATTCTGTACAAGACAGTGATAGGGTACCAACCTCTCTGCATCTGTTTTTTTTGTTCCTTGCATAGGGCAGTAAGCTTACTTCTTCCTATATGTTTTTAACTGCATAATATGCAATGTTGATAGTTTGGCTGCATATGACGTATCAGCAGGCCAGATAACACTGGATAGGCATTAATCATGAGTGCACTTATACAGTACACTACTGAAAGTGCAAAGATCCAAAAAGGCCCCAATTGGCTTATAAAATATCACATATAGCTTTTAGACTAATGTGCATGTCCAGTTGCATTCTGCGGTATAGGCTAACTGTTAGTCTTAGGCCTACAAAATGGATTATTTGAGATGTGTCATTTCAGATTTCAGCCCAGGTGAAACGTACTTGAGATTTTTATTTGATAATTTCAGAACTATCTATCATGCACTTACTCAGTGTTTGAATTGTGAAAAATTAGCTGGGAGCTTAACTTTTCGACGGTCAGAGCCCAAGCAAAATTGCGATGTAAATCATATGTGTACATGGTGTTTCATAAAAAAGACCCCTTTTGGTTTTTTTCATAATTCACTCAAATGATGAGCAATTTGCGTGAAATTTTTACCAGTTGTAGCTGAATAAATACTAATTCGAAACGTTTTAACAAAACATGGCAGTTGATTAAATATTTTTGCTAGTCGTGATGTAACGCTGACGTTATAATGAGTCACGGGTACAAACAAGCTAATCCCAGTTGGTGCTGCCAGTTGCTACCCTGCTTCAATGGTGAAAAATCTGGTTCGTTGGTGTCAAATATTTAAAGTTTTACAATTGCAGCCACAAAAACGTGCAAAGCGTTCGAATTTACGTGTCTGTGGGGATAGTTGGTCTTTTACATGTTCGAGCAAGACAGTGCACTATCACACCGAGCTTGCAAGATGTTGAGTTTTTGGATCACAAGACGCCCGATTTCATGTTTCCATGTTGCTCAGTGCTGACACGATAAACATTTTTCATTAGCGAATCAGATTAAGTTCACCATCAAAGCAGATAGCAACTGACAGCACCAGTTGAGACTAGCAAGTTTGTACCTGTGACACATTATGACGTCAGCGTTACATCACGACTAGCAAAGAATATTTAATCAATTGCCATATTTTGTTTAAATATTTCGAATTAATATTTCTTCAGCTACAACTGGTAAAAATTTCATGCAAATTGCTCATAATTTGAGTTCATTATGAAAAAACAAAAAGGGGTCCTTTTATGAAACGCCATGTATTATAGTACATAGCTGACCCCCCAGTGCATAATTTGACAGGGTGTTGGGGGGTTGAGAAAACAGTTGGGGGAAGAGGTTGAACCCCCCTTTCCCTCCCCCCGGTAATTCAAACACTGCACTTACTATTTATCTTATGTCATTAACGGATCACAAAAAATAGAATTTCACAGTTTTTTTCCTCCCAGGTGCAGAAACATTCTAGTTGTTACAACAGCTGTGGTTACGATAGTGCAAAAAAGTTTACAGCTTAGCGTTCGGCCCAAAATCACTCAGGAAGAAGTGCTGATTTCTAGGTGGCGAGACAACTAGCGGAGGTAGCTGTAGGCCTAATCTTTACTTCATAAATTCTCATGAAAGTGCTGTAAACTGTGATCAATCTTATAGGGTGCTTATACACGATCCAGCAAACGTCCAGCAAACTTTGCTGGACGGAGCTGGCTCGTCCATTATAACAAAGCAGCAAACGTCCAGCAATTAGCACGTGCATTTTGAATAGCCTACATTTGCTGGAAGTTTGCTGGATCGTGTAAACGGGGTATTACTGTCTTCGAAAAGTATAATAATTAACATGTATACATAAATAGGCCTAAGACTTAAAAAAATTAATCAGTCAATTCTTTCATATGAAATCATGTAGGTCTAACACAGTACCGGATAAGAGTTAAGAATGTAAAAAAGAGCTCCATAGCCAGAGCAGACAGTCTGCAGCGTGTTTGGGTGTAATATGAAAAGATATCAGACAAAAGGGGGAGTAAAACAGTTTTGTGATTTACATTTACCTAACTTGTTTTGAATGATGAGGTATTTTATTCTACATTAAAATAAAAAAAAACAAGGAGAACTACTGCAGTGTGACTGAACTTAGCTTTGCGTCACCGTTTCATTATCTCGGTCATAATTATGTTGAGTAATAGGCCTAATATGAATGATGATGATGATGTACGAAGATAGATTAAGAACTTATTTGTTCGTACTAACATGTTAATCAACAGATTTTATCGGTGTTCAGTAAATGTGAAGTTGACATTTTGCCTCTGTAGGCCTATCTATGACTCGGCATTGTATAAATATTTTTCCGCTGGTATTTTTAATAATAAATGTATAAAGAAAATGTTTAACTAAACTCGGCGCGACAGTATGTCTGGTGTTTTTTTTGAGTCGCAGCTGCCAACGTTAGATACTGTGGTCCATAACTCTCGTGTTTTTTTGCTAAAGCGTTCTGGTCGAGTAATAAGATTGTTCAGTGGTTCTCAACCATACATGTGTATTAGTGTTTTTATTTTTCTTTTTGTTTCTTTTATCATTTTTATTGTACATTTTTGTAGTTGTGTAGTTTTATGGACCTCGTATGTCTGAATTAAACAGGATTGATTAATTGATTGACTTCTGAGCAGAGGATGAATGGGGCGAAAGGAATTGTGCGATAAATAATGATATCCTTGGCAACACCGTAATGGCGTCGATGGAAGTATGTTTATGTTTATATTTTGGTGAATAATTATGGTTAATTGTCGTTATCCATGCAACAGCAGGATTTGTTTGGCTGTTTTCGGAGCTTTTTATCCAGTTTTACTCGCTTACTTGTCGAGACTACATTTTATATGTTGTTTGAGTCATTTATTGTTAGCTTTCGGTTTCTTCTGGCATTACGTAATCAGTAGAAGAAGTAGGAAACGAAGCAGAAATAGACGGATTCTGATATACGTGACTTAAGAGTCTAAGCCAGTTGTTGTGCATCAACATTTAAATGGTGAAGTATCAGTAATATAATATTGGAAAAACAGTGGTGATACAAAATATGAAACTACGACGTTATGAGCCAGTCTGCCCAAAACTGCAGATCACTACACTGTGGTCCTCTCCAACTCTAAAAGTGATGACACACTGGCCAGTTTTAGGCGCCTGTTTCTGGTCAGTCTGTCATACTTTTCTGCTGCCAGATTTTTCTGGTGCCAGAAACCGGCGAAACTTGGGGTACACCAGATATATTTGATTGTGAAATGGAGATTTCTGGTTTTAAACTATATAGGAAGGATAGGTCAATAGTTAATGACAAGAAAGGGGGTGGTGTTGCACTGTATGTAAAGAACTCATTGAATTCTGTTGAGTGTGACTTATTAAATGCTGAATCATGTGAATCTGTTTGGTGTAGAATTGCTGCAGATAAATCTAATTCTTTTGTTGTGGGAGTTTGCTACCGTAGTCCAGATGCTGATGGTAATGAAG
>Ga0209367_1007507_pt1 | contig 15027 bp, 8 predicted proteins | sample WorMetLIZISLAND2_FD_187412 | JGI IMG/M metagenome (GOLD analysis project Ga0209367, IMG submission 187412) | Marine gutless worms symbiont microbial communities from Max Planck institute for Marine Microbiology, Germany - Olavius geniculatus... ... | reverse complement strand
TTACTTAATGAATTCAATTTTTTAAACACTATGCTAAGCAAAATTAAAAAGACACGTATCTTTAACGAGGACGTCCACATGATAAATTTTTTGCAGTCTGTATGGCGGGGGCTAAGCGGCCGTCGACGACCGCCTCGCCCGTCATGTTACGTTAAATACAATAACGTACTGCTACCTGTTAATGTGGTCAAATTTAATATTGGTCATCTTTGCTTGCTTTGTCGCCTCACAGGGGCTCTGTTCTGCTAGGAAAATGAGTCCGTATAGACACCCTGTAGCTTCATCCTCGCATACGTCGCTGGACTCAGGGATCAATGCAAAGGGTTCCGCAAGTGACCTTCACTCTTGTGTGGGGTTCCGCGGCAGCAAAAAGGTTGAAAAACACTGCTGTAAGTTATTGCCAGCATATTTCTATGCTAGTCTGGTGACCCTTGTTCATATCACTGAGTACTTCTAATATGTTTACGCTGTCTTTGCTACTTTGTTCTTGCTGCAGTATTTTTATAACAAAAGCCGTGATTAATTATTGCATGGTGCTGTGGTTAGTCTGCAGCAGATGAGTCATATCGAACGTATTATTTATTGTTTAGAGACTGATTATTGTGAAAGCAAATGATTGTTTGTTGCATGCATGAAGTCGCTCATCGAATGGTGACGTGTGTATTCTTTGGTCGTTTGTCTGACAAAGCTGCAAGCACGCAAACTCCCAACAACATTTTTATTTATTATCACTCAAGGTAAACTCTCTTATACAGTGTAATTATTACCGAAAACAACAAAAACATCAATAAGTTAAACAAGGAAGTAGTAATGAGTAATAACTCTCACCAAGTGAGCAGCTTTAGTTACAATACAAACTCTGACAACAACGTTGTAACTTTTACGTAAAACGAATGACAAGAAAACAACGAATGCTGCATCGTGTGTTTTAAAATAACATCTGTGTATATAAATTACATTGCATATTCATACACTTTGCACTCTTGCTTGGCCAACAAGAAGAGAGTCCCCAGTGGGTGAAAAAGTCTAAGGCCGTGTTCACATAGACAGAAGTATTGAGTACGAGTCCCGGTTTCCGTTTACGAGTGAATGCTTTGCTAATAAAACAACAATATTTCACTGCATCATTAATAATTTTACCAACTACAGAACTCTAGAAGTGAACAATGACAGAAGTTCTGAAGTCTTTTTAGCACATACTGGCGCTTTACAAGTCAGATTATTATTATTATTATTATTGTCACACAAGCATCATAGCTTGCACAAATTAGATTAATGTTATTTGCATGTCATTTACTTACAGGTAACCCATACTCGTATCAGCATGAATGGCTGCCACTGGAATACATGCAAACACGTGCTTACTGGAACCCGTAAATGGGTACTTGTACTCGTTCGTACTTGTGTCTATATGAACATGGTCCAAGCACTGTATAAGCAGTACCTCCATTTAGTCTTGGTTTGCTTGGCAGACAGGAACAAGGATTTGCAAGCTACCTCTCAGTGTGAACAGTTACTTTCAGTTTTAAAGCAACGAGGAGTAAACCACAGCAACTTGGATAATGCGAACAACTCACCAGATTACATTTCTGTGCATATACTAGTCGCAAAAGTCATTATAATGACTAGGACCCACAGTTTCCCCCATGCCGCAGAAGTTTGAGCCGTGGCGCTGAATTTTGATATTTCCGCGGAAATTCACGGAAGTTTGCGAAAGTTGAGAAATGACCGACGATTAGTACGATCGTCGGCTTGATAAGGTCGTTAAATAGACTAACTATATCACGAAAAATTCGGCTGAACTGCCTAGAACTGTGGGCCAGTAAGGCACAAACATAAATAAAATCACAATGCAACTCGAGAGATTGCACTTTTGAAAAGAGAAAAAGATTGATAATTCTTTTTGTTGTTGCTAGCATAAATGAACACAATGCCAGCCTTCAATAACTGAAGTTTTCTGACACACTTTACTCACTCACGGAATTTTGCAAACTGGCCCACGGAATTTGGTAAAATTTTCCATGGAAAACTGTCGGCCCTAATTATGACTTTCATATGACAAAATATACGGAAACCTGGTCGAACAGCAGTAATCAACAAAATGCAACCAGCACAGCAACACTGCCCACTCGTTAATGAGACAAAAGTTTTTTACACTAACATAACATTGTAGATGTGCCACTAATGCTTGCAAATTTGACATGTATCGGTAAGGTTTTATAATGAACTCGGAAACCGAGTTATACAGAAAATCTGGGTAGAGGGAGCGAAAAGCTATTTTGTTAGAACCGCAAAAGATCTTAACCATTAGTTCTACACCGTGTCCCAAAATTAGCGGCCCCCTATGGATAAATTAGTGTAAAATCGTTAATACCTGACAGATTTTTAGAAAATTTGAAACAGTCATCGAGACAACCATTCTAAATTAGCACTTAAAGTTTGAGCTCAAAGTGGCCACCATGGCCTCGATGCAAGCTCTTAGTCTAAGGTAGGTATGCTGCTTCTTGATCTTTTTGTCAATAACAATGCATTGAACGTAACCTGTAAACGAACTCTGATGTCATAATGATGTTACACTGAGCACACACAATAAAGTGTGCACGTCATAATGGGTGTGACCCTAAGTAATGTGAAGATAGTGCAGTGTACGATATTTCGTTGAAATCCATAAAGTACAAACTCGAATTAGGCATGTTTGAAGGAGGGGGCACTAATTTTTGGACACAGTGTAGTCCATAAGCAAAATGATGCTGAGAATTTGTTGATTATAAGAAGCTCATCCAGACTGAAAAGCTATGCTACACTTATAAAATCACAACCATCGAGAGCACTCTGCAGCATAGATGTAATACAACATTTTTATTCCTGCCATGTTTTTACGTTTTTTTATTTTTAAACTTTTGTTTAATTTTTCCTGAGACGTTTTTATGTATATGCTCTGCACAGGACACTTGTTACCAGTGAGCCTCAAAACTATGAACAACAACAGTAAAACATGTGCATGTTACATCTCACAAATGTTCCAATTAATCTATAGGGGTCTGAAATTTTGCAGATGAGATCATGTAGAATTGCATTCACAAAATATAGAATTTTTCCACGAATCCACATGAACGTGGCAGGCGTCAATTCCGGAGAATACCGTGAATCCCGAATTTTGAATAAATTATTCGGAACCTGTACAGAAGACATACTATACAAAAATTAAAGACTTTTTCTAACCTTTTGTCGAAAAATTCACGTTTCGACGTCAGCCGACGTCTTCTTCAGAAATGAGTGTTGACTCTTGTCCGAGAAGAGTCACTTCAATGGAAATGAGCTCGATCATGGAAAAGGAGCTTGTCATAGCTCTAACAAAGAAAAGGTCAGAAAAAGTACTTAATTTTTGTATAGTATACTGTCAATCATCGCAGGTGAGTGTGCAGCAACTGGCTGGCATGGATCAGTCGATGGTGTCAATGTCGATCTCCCAGGCTGAGGCATCAAACTGCACCGGGACTCGTGGCGCTGGCGTGGTGACCATCTTTCTGTCTGCCGACGACGGTGGCGTGGTCCGACTGCGGCCTGCCTCAGTGCTGCATGGAATGTCATCTGGCTCGGATGAGGCAGATGCGGAAGAGATGTTGGTCGGTACGAATGCGGGACTGACGGAGGGGGCAGGTGGTAAAGTGGCGCTGGCAGCCGAAGGCCTACGGCGATAGAACAGCACGTATGCTGCTTTTGTTGTGATGCAGGACTCGCTGATCTCACGCACCTTGCTGTCATCGAATTCCCGCCAACCTGTCGATGTCAGCATATCAAACATAATCATCGTCATTAACGAATAGGCTCCAAAGAATTTCATTTTTGACAAAAAACTGACGAAATGATGAAAACTGGCAGTTGTAACAAAAATATTGATTTTTAATGAAATCTGAAAAAAATTACTAAATTTCCACTCTTTTGGAGCCTACTTATCGTAAGAAACACTTAATTTTGAATGGCGAAAAGCTGGCAAAAATTCAGGATTCGTGGGAAAATTTTGACGAGGTTTGTACTTTTTGACAAACAAAAAAAGTGGAAGCCAAAAGCCTCGGAAGTGCTTTGACAAAACTTCCTAGAATAAGTTAACAGCAGTTACAGCTATACAATACTGAAAGGGCCTTATTTTTGGATGGTGAAAAAATGGCAAAATTCAGGATGCATGGCGAAATTTGTGACGAAATCTGCACTTTTTGATGAATGAAAAATGAAATTTTGGGGGGCATTATCCTTTGGAGCCCATCAATGAATATTCGAAAGCAGGCCACTGGCCTCTCTTTCCATCCAACGTTAAACTGCTCATACACGAATTACAAACAAAAACTAAACTATTGATGCTAAATGTCGGACTTGTCAGTGTAATACAGTTCACAGTTGCTCTGAGTTCGATCTAACGGTAAAACTGCAACCAGAACTGCCACAATTAACAGCTGCTTTTCAGTACCACTTGAATATCTCAACGGAATAGATTAATAAACTGTATGAATAACAGCGCAGTTGGTGAGTGATTTCATCTTTTATTAATCTATACCAGCTAACACAAAACTAAAAAGTTAATGGGTGCATACAGCTCTTCATGAAAATGCATCTCGGAGCTATAAAGTACTATCTGTCGTTTGGAATCACACAGTGTTACTGAACACCCGACACAGACAAAAGCACCCAACGTTAACCTCTAGCAAAACTACCATTAGTACTATCATGCATTCATCGGGCCAATTTTTCCGGTTTTACTTTAAGTTAGGTAAGGTCAACGTTAGAAAACAAGAGGAGCAGGAGTTTTTCAATGGTCAGATGCCCTCCAGTTGGCCAAACAACAGCATCCCAAACACAAAGGTATCGTACACTAGACGGTGGTTACAACTCCGTCGACAGTTATGCCTCCACCAACATGTGACAAGTAAAAGGCCAAAAGGTGCATTTTGGGGCACATTTCACCCTACCGTGCCCTTTACCTTTTGATCCCAAAATTTGAAACTTTCATCCTTGCCCTGAAGTCGTGTTAGTGGTGAAAGTTTGGTCAAATTCTGTCAACAAATGCCCAAGATATCTTGCTAACAATGTTTGTTCGGGGCTCATGCATGCTCGCACTGACACATAACCACTGGAAACATAATGCCGCTAGCCAATACATTGACAAAGTAAAAAAAATTACTTCCAAGAAAAGTAAATACGAACCAAGCCCATTCCTGTCTCGAGCACCAGCGTGCGGTGTCCGTGCGTACGCTGTGTAATGACCGCCAAGCAGACCACCAGTGTGGTTCACCACACCATAGAGATCGTACAGGGTGCCGTCACTGGCTTTAGCAGAGGTCGATGGAGGACAAGTCGTCATGTACCGGCTGACATCTAGCGACCTATTCCAACATTACACACATAAGGCACTTTTATATACCTGGTGGGCGCAGCTTGCACCCAGTGGAAAAGTGGGGGGAAGTTTTGTTAAGGGTGTAGATCAAAATTTTCCCCCTATTTTTCACTCGTCAATGCATCTTTAACAAAACTTCCCGCTATTTTCAATGGGCAATTTACACGCTTAACAAAGAGCGAAATGGGGGAAAGGGCTTGAACCCAAAAGGGGGAAGGGGAACTTGAGCCTGAAAGTGAGGGGAACTTGCACCTGATTTTGACTCCAGAATTGGGGGAGATAAAATCCACCGATTACACAACATGTCACAGTCGCAACAGCACAATACTCGATTAACACAAAAGCTGTCATGTCTTCTTTGCACACTAATTATGAGAGATACAGAAAATCCACAACTTGTCACCAGCAGACCTGTGGCAGGAAAAGGCAAATGCCCCCCCCCAAAAAAATTATAGCCTTTCCAAAAATTTCATTTCAAAAACACAAGATTTAGATATGAAACCTTCCACTTTGAGGAAATCTGGGGTAAAAGTGATCATTTTTAGAACCCATTTCCAGTCTCAGAAATTCACAGCTGTCTGTTAGAAAATTGCAGCTTTCCCCCCTACTTTCTTTAACCTGCAATGCTGCTGTTTGTAACAGAAAAACCTATCACAGAGCTACAATTAAACATGGTGCCATCCTATGCTGGCTGGTACTGAAAAAAACGATAAACATCAACTACTTTGAACAAATCACAGAATCAACAACTCAATATAGCCACCCTCACCGCAGTGGGAATTCAACAAAATCTTCGATCTTGTCTCTGAGCAGAACATTGGCGAATAAAAATCTCTTGAGATGAATGATGAGGATTTGTGGGAGTCGCCAAAGTGACATTTCCTTCGTAGCTCGACAATGCAGCTTGCAGCGTGGACAGTACCTGTATCAATGACAAGAGATGACACCAACAAGCTAACATGTCGCCATACTGCAACACGAGATGCAGCCGCGCACCGAGCTATGCATAATAATTGCACATACAACACCAATTTCAAACTTCAACTGAAACTCATGGTTCTTACGGTCAGGGAAAGTCAGGGAATTATGAGCAAGTCAGGAAAAGTCAGGGAAAAATCAGAAAAAGTCAGAGAATTTTACATTCCGAAGTCAGGGAAAGTCAAGGAAAATCAAAGTACCAGGGTGCAAAAGTTAACAAAAATGCAGAAAAAAGTTTGAATGGTTTTATGAGACTGCATACATCAGTTCAAAAATTTTTTCTGCTCGCTTCGCTTGCAGATTATTTCTATCTCCACTTTTAAATCTGTTCCGTCGCCTTTCTAGTGCAACTGCAAGCGGGTGAAAGCCAACATTGGTATTTCGCATGAACAAATTAATCAGGGAAAACGATTCATTTTCTCCTGAAAAGTCAGGGAAAATGAATTCTGCAGAGTAGTAGGGACCAAGGAAAGTCCACTTTCATGTCGTAAGCCGTTAAGTTGTAAGTGATATGTTCACTCTAACATGTTTAACCGAGATATGCACCAAGGTTTTGATGTTCAGTAAGCTTGATATTTGGCCTCTCTGAATGAAAACTGTCATACCAATTTTGGATTTCCGGCAGTTTTTTATCTTCAAGTTTGAAATTTGTACAGGCAAACAGAGTTATATTGTGGCCTATTGGGATCCACGGCTGCTAAACGGGATCACATAAACCTGCAATCAACAGCTCACGATGACACATTGCACAGCAGACTGTCAATATGCATTGGCCAATCTGAACACATCACGACATGACATCCAAATGGCAAGCCACAATGTTAGTGTCAGAAGGTAAATTTTTGTCAGAATCGTTTATTATCTTATTTCAATGAGTGAGTGAGTGAGTAGGGTTTAACATCCCACCCGACACAGTATAGGTCATTTCGGGGATGGTCTTTCCAGGCAATGCACACATATAAACACATAAACACACAATGAAACACAAAATTTAACTTTTACAGAAGGAACCAGATAAGGAACACCCGAAACACAAAATATTAATCATAACCTAACCTAAAACTGTAAAAAAACTAACCATATGTAACAGCAATGGTAGTTCTAATAATCTTCCCTGTTATCACTCAGAAAATATGATAATGGTGATGATGACAGTTACCAGGTCTGATCATGGGCGAGAACTTCAGGTTCACAGAAGAGCTGCAGAGAATCATCCAACTGGGCCACTGCGCTAGCAACTACCACCACACACATCATGCATGCGTTAATAATAAAAACGTAATGGCCTTCACTCCATCCCGAGCCTTAAAGGTCCCTAGACACCAAAATTAATGTATATATTTTATCCATTTTTCTAAAATTGCTTAATGTTCTGATAATTTTGACAGTGATATTAGCGCCCAGCGTTTTGTCAACACGGAGAAATTTACCTCTGAAATTGACGATCTACGAAAATCATGTAGAAAACTCGTCACCATATTGGCATGTAGGCGCCCCAGGTGACGTCATCACGCTAGCCAATAAACATCACGAATATTAATGGCCTAGCCTAGACTGATGACGTTACCGGCTAAGCCATTAATATTTATGATGTCTCTAGGCTAGGCTCATGACGTCACCTGGGGAACTGGTATATTCACCTAACGTAACGTAATGCCCCATATCGTTTGAAATTGCAAATTAATTTCGTATATTAATGAAGCTCAAATGAACATATTATATACGCGAGGTTAGATGTGAGTGAGTGAGTGGGTGAGTGAATAGGGTTTAACGTCCCACCCAATATAGTATAGGTCATTTCGGGGATGGCCTTTTAAGGCAGAATGCACACAAACACAATAATGGAACATTAAGTTTCAACTTTACAATAAATAGAAAGTTTAACCTTTACAGAAACACAAAACACAAAAATGAGGTTAACCTAAAATTGTAAGAACTCCATTATATACGTGCATATGTAATTAACATAATGGTAGTTCTAATAATCTTCCCTGTTATCCTCCAGACAGTCATCAATGTGATAATGATGTCTATCGGAGAACATGAATATTAATGGCCTAGCCTAGACTGATGACATTACCGGCTAATCCATTAATATTCATGACATCTCTAGGCTAGGCTCATGACATCACCTGGGAAACTGGTATTTTCACCTAACGTAACGTAATGCCGCATTTCGTTTGAAATTGCAAATTAATTTCGTATATTAATGAAGCTCAAATCAACATATTATATATGCGCTACATAAATTGCGCGAGCGAGTTTGACCGTGGCAGCGGACCTTTAAGGCCCACAGGGTGGCGCTGATATCCGTTTCCTAAGGCCCTCAGCCAGACACCAGTTTTTACACTGCAAGACCACAGATACGGGGCCAGTGCATCGCGCAGCGTGCCTGTTTACGTCCCAGCTTTCGTTGTTACTAATTGCACCTACCCATGGAAAGATGGCCAGGCTGAGTTGACCTGGGTGGCAGGCTACATACCGGAATGGTCACCCATCCAAGTACTAACCGGGCCTGGTGTTGATTAACCTTGTTGATGCCACAACCGACGATACCAACTACGCCAAACCACCGCTTTACATGTTAAAAATATCTATTGATAACATTTTCATGCACTTAACAATATGCTGTTTTAAATGTTGAAACTACTGGGAATTCCACGTCTCTTAAAGATCCGTGGCCACAGTCAACCTCAATTGAAAATTTATGTAGACCTCAATTAGACATTTCACCTTGTATATATAATATGTTGATTTATGCTTTACGTATGAAATTTATGTCTGAATATAACGAAAAATGGCGTTACATTACATTATGCTGAAAAATCTGACCTTGGCAAGTGGCCGGAAATGATGTTACCGGTAAAACACAGTCAGTGTTTACCAATTAATTTTAATATTTTTAATGACAAAAAATACTGTGTCATATGAAAACTGCAGCAGTAGATAGGTAGAAAATATAAGTTTATAATGCCTATGTTTCTACGCGTATTTTACATTGATGACATGTTCAACTGGTGACATCATCAGTATGTCAACATGGCGTCTCGTTTTCTACAGCACTTTCGTACATCGTCGACTTCAAAGGTAAATTTCTTTATGTTGACAAAATGCTGGTGGCTGATATTACGATAATAATTATCAGAAAAGTATGCTGTTTTAGGAATATGCAAGAAATACATATGTTAATTTTGGTGTCCAAAGACCTTCAAGCCAGTGCATTGCCCACACATATTGGCACTGCCAGATAGGATCGTCATGGCAACAACAACAACACATGCTAAAACAATGGAACTTCAACTGAGCCTTGACCTCAAAGTTTCAACCAATCCACATCGCCCGTGAAGCTTCCCAAAAAGAACTGAGTCGACGACCAATAACCCGCCACTCCTGAGACTGGAAATGAGAAAGAAAAAACACAAGCTGAGTTTTGTTTCCTATAAACATGAACAATTCAAAAATGTGCAACACGAAAATGCAAAAAAAAACACTGATGGCGAAGACCAAATAAAAGATCCGACCTGGCTTGGTGTACTGGATTGTCTGATCAACCTCACAATCCTGTACAGTGTGAACACATCATTCATTAGTGACAATTTACTACACCGTGTACCAGACTTAGCGACACTCATAAAGATAAGTTCTCGAGTACCGGCTTTGCTTTTGAGTTTTATACGATGCAAAAGAAGGTAAAAACTGGTTTAGATTCGGAAATAATATCAATGCGAAGAAAAATGCTACAAAGTATTTTTTCCGGCAGTAAGTAAAATTTTTGGTAAAAAAAACCTACCAACGGTTTGGTGTTGACAATAACGTAGCCGCTCATTTTCCGATCGTTGTTCCAAATCAGCTCCAAACAGTTAACGTTACTGAGGTCAAATGAGCCTGCAATATCATATGCACAGCAATAAATATATTCTTTCGACAACAACCAGCTGACGACTGCAGCAACCGGAATTCTCATATCTGTACAAAGCTGCAGCTTCTCACTGGCAGACAATGCAATGGTGGTAGCAGTGAACATAATCGACACTGGTGACAAAGAACCAAAAATATGCAGATCTGCAAGCAAACTTGACGGCTAGAACTTGGTCCCAGAAGCTTTAACTTTGCATCGCCTTCACCCACCCACTGTAAAACAAGAAAAGCCCCGGCTAACGCAAAAGAAAACGCACGACAGCAGTACACATTTGAAGGCCCACTGCGAACAAAATCTAAGCTCATCGATCCTGTCATTGGGTATGATGTATTTACATATGCCAGATGGCGCCACCGTCTCCCGTGGACGCTGCCGTTTGAGTGGCTGAATGCGAGTATTTTGAAGAGGGTATTCAAGTTTCACGCCCCCATACGCCCCCAGAATTCCTTGAATGCTGAAAGTTTCATATGCAAGCTGTGCCGGTCTATCTCTAGCGATTTCAGCGCAATTCGCCCTTAAAAAATGGGTTGCAGGCCCAAAATCCCCAAAAATTACACAAAACCCCCTATTTTGATGTTCAAGGTCATCCAAAGTCATTGAATTCGGTGGCAATCGAAAGCCAGTGTACGACTTCCTATTAGTGATTAATAGTAACCTAGGCCCTAACTTGTACCATTTCTGAGATACAGCAACTTATTGGCTAAAATCACAAATTTTTCCTACCCACCTCTCATTTAGCGCCCTCGATCGGGGTGACCCCTTTCGAATTTATGAAAATGCTTTACCGATCCTGAAACTAGAGTCTTCCAAGCAGCCGACGGTAAAGATTTGGTGATCCTATCTTGCACCGTTTTTGACTGATCCACCCGTGTGACAGACGGACAGACGTCGGACAGACAGACAGAATTGTAATGGCTAAAACGCGCTACAGCAGTAGCTGCTGTCGCGCATAAAAATCCACCACTGCTTACTCCAGGTATTGCAGAACAAAACGCCAAAATACGGCACTCTTAGCATATCATTCTGATCATGCTGTGACCTTAACCTTTGGCCTTTGACTCCAGAATCTAGTCCATGCATGCATGCCAAAGTGTATGGTACTGACAAATGAAATTTTGTAAAAAAAAGATTAACCAGTGCACACTACGGGTAGCTTTGAAACATCACTGGTGGACAAATGCACGGATCGATAACCTAAAACACAATGTCTCCAGCATTGCCTAACTGTGGCAGTCTAAGCATAAAAATAAAGTTCCGAGAAACGTCAAGGCAAAACACTCTACCAGATGCATAGTTTTTTTTTGCATACCATTCCTCTTAGTCAATCACCAACAAAAAACACAGCACTGAAAGATAATCATCATCATCATCATTTCTGGCAAGCACCACTAAGAGTGCATAGCGCCGAACGTAGACATCAATCTCCAGAGTGGACGGTTCTGAGCCAAGTCAACTGCATCATCCATATTGAGTTTGCTGGATTTCAGATCGTGCGGGGGAAGCTGCTAAGATCTGTTTTATCTGTTTAAGATAATAGGCATAAATAATCACTAAACACTTGATCTCAAAGCATTCTTGTTCCAATGTGGTGGACAGTTTAGCAAAAAGTAAAAACAGTACTGAGAGAGTGAAAAGTTTCACTCACCGCCATCAGTAATCAATCTTCTCTCGGCAGAAGTGCCGTTGGTCGGGAGCGGTACAATCTGGATCTGAAACAAAGGTTCTTTGCTGACCGGCGGAGTATCCTGTGGCGTGGCCAGCACATGGCGCACTGCGCGGTCGCTTGCCTTTGGACACACAAGTTGACGACACATAAAATCACTCACTACGTGTTTTACCAAATTACTTAGGTCACTTCTCGTGTTGAGTCTAAAACAGAGAACTTGCTCGAGTTACTGGAGCAAGACTTTTACGAACCAGATTCCCCTCACTCAGTGAACGCAGCCACAAATCTACCATGAGATGACAAACATTTGTTCAAAACGGGAAAGGCAAAGCATCCAGCAGACGGAAAACACACCCAATAAAATACACACTGTGTTCATGTTTTGTTTCATATCTCCGTGGAAAATGTTCAGATTTCCACAAAAACTCGAGAAAATGTTTAGGAGGAAACAAGTATTCCACCGGTTTAAAAGTTAGATATTCTTTGCTATCAATGATGTCATGCATACATCATATTTCCGTGTTTGTAAACTAAGGGTTTTACCGTTGAAAACATACCTTTGATAGAATGTTTTTGAGTCAGCCAGGGTTATGGAACAGCAAGTTTGTGCAAGATGTTTCTGGACAATACACAGACAATTGATTGCTGATGAAATAAAATGTTTAAATTAAAAAGCTGACATGACTGGCAGTATCAAGCTGTTCGACTGATAGCGGCCAAGTGGTCACCCATGCAATGATGCGGTGCGCCTATGCTTGCCAACATCAGCAAAGATATGATCTTGCACTTGCACATAGAAATACGACATCAGCATGACATCATTGGTAGCAAAATATATCTGATTTGTTTACAGGTGGAATGCTTGTTTCCTCGTAAACATTCCCTAAAATTTTGCAAAAATCTTGACATTTTCCACCAAGACATGAAAGAAAATGTGAGTCAGTGTTTTTTTCTGAACACAGTGTGCAACCACTTATGACTATTTCTCAAGTTTACCTTGATCGACCTCATGATTCAAGTTAAGGCCTAAATAAAGAACTCACAATACTGCTGTCAGCATATTAGACCGAGCGAATGAGTGAGTAGGGTTTAACATCCCACCTGACACAGTATAGATCATTTCGGGGATGGCTTTTTCAGGCAAAATGCACACAAACACATAGTAATGGTACGGTAAGTTAACCTTTACAATAAAGAAACAGAAAGTTTAACCTTAACAGAAACACAAAACACAAAATAATGAGCTAACCTAAAACTGTAAGAACTCCATTATATGCGTACATATGTTATTAACATAATGGTAGTTCTAATAAAATAGACAGACATCAGTCCATACTGTATGAAAAGATGGTAAGTATAAAACGATGTCAAACGTCATTTAACATCGACATTCTTCGTTTTTCTAATACCACGTCTTGCTTCCTCGCCAGCAAAACACTACATTTGCATACATAACTAGGGATGCCAGTTTATAATGGCAGTTTTTCTTATAATATGTGACGCTTTTTAATGCAAAATATGCAACAAAATATGTGACATATATGCAAATTTTTGCATTCCACACATGCAATTCTGAAAATGCCATTATATGCGGCAAAAATGCGATATGCGAGATCTTGCAAAATATGTGATCAAATGTGTAATTGCATGTTCATATATAACCAGCATCGTGATATAACAGCACAACAAAATGTAAAAGGGCAAACCTGTGTGAGTTTAGTTTCATCGGTGCCGTCATCGCCATTCCCAGCATCATCTGTATCGACCACAGCATCAGCTGATCTGAGGTCATTGTAACTTGGTCTCACGATGTTTGGCAGACTACTGTCAGCGGCCGATATCTTTGAGGCCACCTCGCTGCTCGACTCTTTGCCAGATGCTCTCGATGGTGGTTGAAATGCCTCGATAGAATGCCTACAGCAAAATCCATGACACAAGACTTCATGTTCGAGTTAATGGCATGGCATAGCGGTAACCTTGCACGTTGTTTAATTTATCAAATTGACTGCATCGATGCATCATGACGTCACAAAATTCATTGCTTCAACATGGACATCATGAATATTCATCTGCATCGACGCAATCAATCGATAAATTGAACAACGCGAGGTAACGCATTGTGTCCAATCAACAAATTTGCTCTACACCGGGCCAGGTTAGTATTTGGATGGGTGACTGCCCATGGGCAGCTACACCATCTTGCTATGTAACCAGCTGCCCAGATCAACTCACCCTTTCATCCTTCCGGGGTAGGTAAATTGAGTACTGGCCTATCTGGTTGGGGTTAAGGCGGGGCGTTCACCTGTGTTGGGTGGCAGGTAACACTGTGTGATCCCATATGGCAGGAGATGCTCCATAGCTCTGAGATGGGTTTCCTATGAAGAGCTACAGCATTTAATCAGCATGCATTACACAATCTCTGTTCTCTACATCTCCACGATAATAGCAGTTGCAATAGTAATGAACAACCATCGAAATCTATACATAAGAATAATTTTAAATAATGGCAAAAAGCAGAAAAGTCACTAAGTGGACAAGCCTCCGTAAAAAACACACTTAACTTTCAAGAAACCTGGCAACGAAGATACACAAATACTATCAACACTAGTCATTAATTAGCTTTCTTTCATTTTTGCTTGTTTCAGCTCAATTTTCCAAATAAACCGACAAAAAGATGTTTTCTTCAGCACAATATGGGACAAAAGAGATAAAGAAAGCAACTAGAAGGGCAACCAAAGATCACCATTGTGACAATTTTTTTTTCAGCTGTGTTTGCCGCGTGATGGTACCATACTCAACTAAGGTCTGTCCTATCTTGTGGCAGTAAACAATCCTTTGATTCTATCATGGACCCAGAATCCAGATGTTGATCCAGATCAACATCTAATCACGTTTAAAGGTCCACGGCCATGGTCAAACTCACTCGCGCAATTTCTGTAGATTTAAATTAGACATTTAACCTCGCATATATAATATGTCGATTTGAGCTTCATAAATATATGAAATTAATGCGTGAATTCAAACGAAATGCAGCATTACGTTACGTTATGCGAAATATTCTAATCTATCAGTGCC
>Ga0209367_1007506_pt1 | contig 15028 bp, 9 predicted proteins | sample WorMetLIZISLAND2_FD_187412 | JGI IMG/M metagenome (GOLD analysis project Ga0209367, IMG submission 187412) | Marine gutless worms symbiont microbial communities from Max Planck institute for Marine Microbiology, Germany - Olavius geniculatus... ... | reverse complement strand
TACCAGTGACGGCGAATAAAGGTTTTCAGAATATGGCATTTGCGTGCAGCAGACAATTGGTCATGCAACAGCGGCGAAGTACCCACAGTCCGCAAGGGCGTCGGCTTCAAGCGGAGTTCATCGGAAGATAGCAGGACAACTGTTACAGCCCACAGCACTGCCGGCTAACGGCGTTCAGACTGTTAAAGTAGTCGAATGATTACGACTACCACTCCAGTCTGCTGGTACATGCCTATGGCACATGTAAATTGTAAATTTATTTTTATTATGTGCAGCGGCATTGTGGGAAGTGGGGAGGACATGAAGTTGCAGTTTTCTGATAGACAGCTGCAAATTTACGACAACAGGGATATGATATTCAGAATTTTCTTTTGCCACAAAATTTCCACAAATGGGGAATTTCCAGCCTCATATTTTGTATTTTTGACAGAATTTTTTAATAAAAGAAAATTTTCCATCATGGTAGGGGCAGCTACCCCTTGCTTCCCCACTACTGTCACAGCGTTACCGATTGTATGAATCACATTTTAGGAAACTTTTCTGTTAACAGTAGATCTCAGTAGCTAGTGGCATATTTATTTCGTTGACACAGACAGTTTGTATGAACGTTAGCAGTAGATTGTATGCAAAATTGGGCATAGTTTCACCATTGAAGCTGAAAACATGCATCATACTGGTACTGTAGTCCGGTGCTCAGTGCTCATATAGCTTGCAGTTCTGTGCCGTTCAACTGTACTGTAATATGTTGTTCATTGATTTGAACTAGCGTAACAACTGGCCTGGTGGCGCAGTGGCTTGGACATTGGACTAATGATGAAAAGGTTGTGGGTTCAAATCCTCTTTAGGTCGCTATTCAGTGGTTACTATCTGCACTGGTGACTGCCTCTGGACAGTTATATAGCTAGTAGAGCTGTCACAGTCGACGTGTTAATTAACGCGTTAATAAATTAACGCGTTAATGCGTTAATAAATTAACGCACGTTAAAAAAATTAACGCACATGCGTAAGTTTATTTCATTCAGTTACTAAATTCTGTGCAGCAAAAGTTCGGATATTCCATTAAACTGTGGTTATATGACAATCGAATGAAATCAAGCAACTAAACTAGTTGTCATTTCATCACTACTGTAAATTCATTCCAGTCACCCTCTCCATGTAGTCCATTGTCCACCTACAACATTTAGGCGGTAAGCGTGGTGTAGTGGTAACGCGTCTGATCCGTTCAGTGAAGTTACTGTACGCCGGGCCCGGTTAATACTGCGATGGGTGACTGCCTGTGGGCAGGCAAACCATCTCGGGATGTAACCAACCGCCTAGGTCAACTCAGCCTTCCATCCCTCTGGGGTAGGTAAATCGAGTACCGGCCTATCTGGCTGGGGTTAAGGCGGGGCACTTCACCTCTGTCGGGTGGCAGGTAACACTGTGTGATCCAATATGACAAGTGACGCTCCGTAGCTCTGAGATGGGTTCGCTCATTAGGAGCTACATGCGACCTTTAACCTTTAACATCGGCAATATTGATAGTTACTTTATTAAAGTTTATTACATTTTTAAATCTTTATTTATTCACCAATCACAAATGAACAGACAGACATACAAACACACGCACAAAACTGACAAAAGACAGTAAGCAAGCAATTCGCGTAAACGTAACCCAGTAGAGTCCATCACAAAAAAAATAGACTCTTATGATGGACAAGAAATGATATACAAAATAAAGATACTGTAATAGTTAAATAGTAAATAATCTAAATATGTTTAAAAAATAAAAATTATATGTGTTTTTACAACTTTTTTCATTTTTCTAACTTCTACAGGTGGGTCCCATAAACGTCTCTGGCTCGGGGTAATTTACCTTCTACTCTCCATCTCGATATCACTGGGTGCGTTAATTTACGCGTTAATTAATGCATTAAAAAATTAACGTGCTGCGTTAATGCGTTAAAAAAATTAACGCCTTGACAGCTCTAATATCTAATCATCAAGGTCAACTCGCCTTCTATCCCTTCAGAGTAGGTAAATCCTGTCTTGCTGGGTTTAAGGTGGGGCGTGTTCACCTGTATATGATGGCTGAAGGTTCGTATGCTTCAATGCAGATGTGGTATATATGAATGTCTGCTGTTGAATTAGTGTTAAAAATATGAAATAACCGACTTCTGTGACGCATCATTTCAGTTCGTTTGTCACACAATGCAAACACACATAATAAGAAACTCTGAAACCTGCATGCACGAGACTTTGAACACAAACTGTATTACCTACACACAACAGTGTCGTGGGTTAACAGCAAGAGGGGACAAGAAGTAGCAATTTGTAGACAGCTAACAGTAATTTACGGATGCTAACAATTTCAATTTTGCTACAACAAAATGGGATTTTGAGGCCCACATTTCATATAACAAGGAAAAAATTATATGCTGTATATAACAGACTAAAATCGGGGGCTAAGAGCAACTGCAACCCCCCGTGCCAACCACGACGCCACTGCCTTTAGTGAACAAATAACAGAACATTCACTACTAACATAAATTAAAAGAAATTTGACTATTGTCAGTTTTGTTTAACTGACCATTATATTTTACAGGCACATAACATATTAGTTTGGTGCCTGCTAGACTGCTGTAGAGAATTCTTGCAGTATGAATTTCTGCGAGTCGAATTTTATACAAAATGATATATCAGTAACAGCATAGCTTTTTTATGTGCAAAATCAGCATTCAATACAGATTAGGTTCTAATTGTTGAGTTACACACAAGCCTAAGCTACAAGGCATGAAAATATCAGACTGAAAATAAATTGATATTTAAAGATTGTTGACTGTGTCCAAAATGAGCAGGACAAACTCTTATCACTCATTCTTCACTCACTGTCACTCGAGCAGTAGAGTTAATTCTGCCAATATGCTGTATCAACTAACTGGAAGAAATCTCAAGCCAGCAACAAAGAAGGGTCTGATGGGTTAATTCGTCAACAGGAATGAGGAAAAAGTGCATAAAAATAGCTAAAATGTCACCATCAGATGCAGATTTTAAGCTCAAAATGCATAAAAATGCATTTGCAGCCATGGCTTTGCCTCATACCCCATGAGATAACTTACAACGTTCCCCCAGACCTGTAGCTTTGTGCGGCCAAGTGGGTGGAGTCTAAAAGCTCTGCAAGGTCTGGCTAAGGTCCTGAATTTGTTGGCTGAGCACCAGCAACTAGAGGACTATTGGCTGATCAGCTGTTGTTCGCTGCGTGAAGAAATCGTTAATGTCAGCATCCAGTTCTTGCTGTTTTCTGCTACTAAGCTCAGCAGAAGCAGCATCAGGGGCAGTGGCAACTGATGCTGGGGTTACACTGTGTTGCTGTAACGGTATCTCGACTGAAGTCTCTATGCTGCTGGATGCTGTCGGCTGCTCGTCATACGTTGTGATCCCCATCGCTTTCCTGATGGCCTGCTGTGCCACCACTTCCGAAGGTGCCACCTAAGTCACAAAATAGTCACAGCAGCAACAGTAAATGTTTATGATGCTATCATCATGGCATTGCCACTGTGAGAGTTCATTTGATGAATATAGCATGAGAGCTTGGCGGCTGCCAACCTTTGGATCAAGCCAGTGGACTTGAGCGGCAGATCTCAACTCCTGCTCCTACGGTCAGGGGAAGTCGGAAAAAACTTGGTGGGTCAGGGAAAATCAGGGAATGTAAGAGTACTAGGGTGCACAAATTAACAAAAATGCAGAAAAAATTTTGGAATTGTTGCATGCAGACTGCAGATTATTTGGACCTCCACTTTTAAATTTGTTTTGCCGCCCTCATTTCTAGTGTGATTGCAACATTTCATTTTGCCCTAAAAGTCAGGGAAAATGAATTCTGCAGAGTAGTACGAAGCATGAGATCTGCATGCAGGCAGCTACAGTACCACATTCACCATACTCGGCTCGAAAGATGATCTCATTTTAACATGCCAAGCAGGCAAGAAGGTTGAGCTGCCTGGATACATACTGATATGAACGATTATTAAATTGCTATTCAATATTTGGTTTACACTTGCACGTAATTAAATGTACATGTACAAAAACAAAACGTGGTCAGTCCTTAAAAAGTTTTAGATATAAAGAAACAGTTTTTGCAAATACAAACGATCATGGAAAATAAATACAGAGAAACCAAGGTCAAGGTAGTCTGCAAAGAAAATGACCAAAACTGTTCATGTTATGCTACTAATCGAACACAAAGTTAAGGTTTATATTGTTACTTTTCAAAAATATGATTAGCAGCGGTATTTAATAAAAGAAGCATTTTAATAAACTGCTTGACAAAGTGGCAAGTTCAGCATACTACACTGTTTAAACAACATCCATCTCGAATATGTGTCATCTCTGCCAAACAACTTGAAAGTATGTTACTTTGCTGCCAAATTCAGTGCCAATTAAAGCAACAGATTTAATCTAATGGACAAACTGACAAACAGCTATTCAATCACAGAGAACATAAACTGACTATAAATACAGAGCAAGTTTTCTCACCTGCTTTATGAGACTGATCAACTCCGATGAAATTTTCCGTGCTACAATCAAAAATGCAAGTACATAGAAATTATCATTTTCAACAATGTGCTAAAATACAAAAGAGCAACAAAATCGAGATCTCAACATTGAAGTGATGCATTCACTCAGTATTCACATAGGCATAACTAGGGCCTACAGTTTTCCACGGGTGTGCGGAATTTCGAGCCGAGTCGCAGAATTTTCCCCTTGCTGCAGAATTTTGATATTTCAGCAGAATTTCGCAAAATTTTGCAGAAGTTGAAAATTCACCAGCGATTAGTAAGATTTTTGAATTGTTGACATATTTTTATCACAAAAAAATCAGACTGAACTGCAAAAAGCTGCGGGCCTTACTAGTAGCTATCACAATATGGCACAATCACAAATAAACGCAATGCAACTTGACAATCTGCACTTTTAAAACAAAAGAAAATAGGTAATTTCTTGGTCCATTGCTAGCATAACTCAGCACAATATCTCTATGCCGGCCAGCCCGTCAGAAGCTAAATCTTTTGAACAGAATAGAGCTCAGTTTACTTATAAATGGAAGGCCACAGTGAGCCACGGAATTTGGACGATTTTGCTGCAGTAGAGCGCAGAATTTTGCAAACTGGCCCGGGGAATACTCCTCTAAGAGCAACCTTGGCCATGCTATGTAGCATGTGGCATCATAGTCACCATTATATCACATCAACTTCTTATTTGAAGAACCCGCATTACCACAGCAGTTAGTTTCCTGAGGGATTCTGACCTTTCGGAGAGCAGTCACATTAATTCTGATCAATAACAGCAACTAGAAATTCGGAGTCAGGACCAATGTGCGGCCGCCAAATGCAGTAAGTCTGACTGGTGGCGCCGCCTAGCAAATGCATATGTACCAATCACCGTGCGACCCATAGTGTCACACCCATTATCAACATCACAAATGCCCCTCCATCCAAAACCCCTCAACGGATCTTGCTGAAATTTGGCCTCAATCTCTTCTAGGTAAGAGTTGTCCTTCCCTCCAAGTTTGGTCTTGGTCCGCTGTACATTTTCTACAGCGAAGCGGAAAATATAAACTTTTAAAAAGTAGAGAAAAAACAAGATGAAAACATAAGGCCTCCTGTACTGTTACTGCGCACGGGCAGCCTTATTTAAGCAAGTTACCAAGTGCGGATTCGTCGGGCGATGGTCCACTGACATCAGACAAGTGAACTGGTGGCGGTCGACTAAGCCGGGCGTTCTGCACTTCGTGTAGACTGGATATCAACTCAGACACTCGGTCAAGCCGGAGCTGACCCTCAGACTTGGGCTGCTGCTGCTGCGAGTCCACTGTCGCCATTAATAAGCAATACCAGAAAGTAGGCAATGTGGCTTGTGACCAGTGCTGGGTAGTAACGCGTTACAAAATAACGCGTTACTGTAACGCGTTACTTTTAGGAGTAACTAGTCCTTTAACGCGTTACTATTGGCCCGGCGTAACGTTGTCAGCAACTAGTTACTTTTTAAAGTAACTAGTAACGTAAGCAACGCGTTACATTTTTTTTTAATTTGTCAACTACTCAGCAAATAGAAATGGCCCATCTCTAGAAGTTTTCGGCTAAGATAACTGGCAAAGCGGCCCTGTTGGAAGCAATGCAATCGGTTTCAGCATCAGGTGGTCTAGCAGAAGTCAGCAATGTTACTGCCAATGATGTTGAGGACTTTTTTGTTTTTTTATGACACGAATGTTGCGTTTATTTCTGTATCTGCGGAACTTGATATGTACATTAACGACACCTCACGCGATATTGACAGTCTTCACTGCTTCCCACTTGTCAAGAAAGTGTTTGTTGCTAAGAACACTGCTCTACCCTTAAGTGCTCCTGTGGAACGGTTATTTAGCATTGGAGGGCAAATCTTGATTCCTCGAAGGAATGGGCTCTTTGATGAACATTTTGAAGAACTGTTGATGTTGTGTGCAAACAGACATTTAGAGGAAAACAGCTAGATGCATGAGTTTTAAATGTTGATGACTAATGAGTTGTGTTGTGTATCGGGACATTTATGAATCTTCAATGTTTTGCTGTGGTGCTTAAAATACTGATTTAGTACAAACCGTGTTGCCACTTGTAACAGTGCATTATTAGAATGCTTATGAAACAGTGTAACTAGCAAAGTAACTAGTTACTTTTTTTATAGTAACTAGTAAAGTAACTAGTTACAATTTTATAGAAGTAACTAATTGTGTAACTAGTTATATTTTGGAGACAGTAACTAGTAACGGTAACTAGTTACTTTTGGAAGTAACTAGCCCAGCACTGCTTGTGACTACTAGTGATCACAGTTTTGCTAACAGACTGGGGACAGACAGACAGCGGAGGCAAAGTGCAGACACCCACAGACACACACTGTCTGACAACAAGGATTGCTTATAGCAATACAAGACAAGTAACATTGGGTGAGGTCAAGTTTTCGTAAAGCCTTCATCGAAGGCCACGTGACCAATGGAATGGCACGTGATTTCCCATTCATCATTAAGGATGACCATGTGTCTCTTGCATGGTTATAGATATGCGGCCTCAAAGATATTCGGGTCATGAGTTTGACCTTTTGGGTCACGTGACGTGATGGATCACGTGACCACTGGATCCACCTACCCAGAATACCCTATATATAACCAAACCCGAAGTGGATGCGATGCTCGGTTGCTGAGATATATCCATCTAAAGATGCCAATCTCTGGAGACATGTTGCAAGCCAAATCAAATTTTACCGAGCAATGCAGTTAAGTTCCTTAGTGGTATAAATCCAGTCACGTTTACGTTCTGAGAGGATTTCAACTAGCATTAGCACATTATCGAGTCAATCACGCAATAGCAATTTGACAAAGTCATACTGTTTATAAGTCACTGTCACAATATACAAGTTCATTGTATACTATTATCAATAAATGCTGGGCTGCTAGTTAACCATGCGAATGTGAACTAGTCTTAGTTTATTTAGAACAATCAGGACTGAAAAAAGATATCTGACCACAATTTGCAACAAACTACAGCACTAATCACTAAGTAGTCTCACTATTCACCGAACAACACCTTCTGACTCAGCAGAAAAAAATTAACTACTTTCATGTGTTATATATCTGGAAAACGTTGAAATAATTATATTAGACAGTATGGTCATGAGCTACGCCACTCAAACGTTAAAAATCCACAACAGTTCCAACACAGAGATCAGGTTATTGTTGACAGGTATGTAAAAAGTTTTCTACAAGCCTGACAGTCCCAAAAACTTCACATGTATGGGACTGGCCAAACACAAAGTATCAATTTATACTAGTCAATTGAAAATTTTCAAAAATAAGTAATACATACAGTTATGGTTGAATAAATTGTTAACACCGACAGCTCACATACAGCAAATATATGGATACGACAACAAATATTCAAGAAAAATAGTTTCACATTTAATTATAATTTCACTGCGAATAACCAACATAATAGATTGCCTCACCTTCATTCTGCTGAACTGCTGTTTCCTAAAACACCCAACAGGCCAAAAACAATAATTTTCAGACAGAAAACACTACTAAGAGTACTGTAGCGTAATTACGTTAATGTGACTACATTCGGCATATGGCACAGAACAGTTAGACGTCAAAAAAATTCCAGTAAGATATGTACACTGCAATGTCTCTTAAAGGAGTTTTCAAAAAAATGTCTGTACAATTTTGTGTAAATACTCATTTAGGCTGTCCTCACTTTCCAAATTAGATATCATTACTAGTTGCAATTCTACATTATTCTGACAATTCCAGAGCTCCCAGGAGCAAGAAGTGAAATTTCAAGACCCAATGTTTACAAAATTTCAGGACAATTTCAGGAGATTTTTGTTGGTTTCACAAGGCTCAAGACACAAAAAATGCACGTTTTTCTGTCCTCATAAATGTTATTCATTGAAGCAGATCAGTATTGCAGTCCTAAAAATGTTACTAAGGCACTGTTACGAACATACTAAGGCAAAACTGTAGTAAGTAAGTAAGTAAGCCAAAAGTACCAATAGAGTCCTGTTAACTAAGTAAAGTACAAAATAAATGCAATGCTGTAATGACAGCATAGCAAAGGTCCATATCAGGACATTCTGACCAAATCAGTAAAATTGCAAGACAATTGCTGATTTCAGGATAATTTCAGGACATCTGTGAAATTTCAGGAATTTCAGGACAACTGGGAGCCCTGCAATTCCATCAACCACCAAGCTAATTTTGTCTAAGCTGTACACGCCAGTGCAGCTATACCATTTTCTCTATCATTTACTGTTTCAATGTATCAGCATGTTAATAATAATAATAATAAAGCGGATTTATATACGGCGCCCAAAAGCAGAAGTCACTAGCCGCCACAGTTTCAATCAGTTAAACAAATGCGTCTTTTGTTGCGCTTTGAACTGTTCGTAGTCCTCTACGGCCCACAGTGCAGCTGGCAAACTGTTCCATACTCAGACTCAATTTGTTGCCACAATTCCAACTCAAAATAACACAAAAACATAAGGAGCAGTATACAACCATTTCCTGCTGTTTCTTCAGTTCTTCTTCTTCCCGTTTTCGCATTTCCTGTTCTCTCTATACAAAATGCACAATCTACAGATCAGCAACCACGATGCAATTAAAGTATATAATGAATTTATACTATGTACTGAAATTAGATTCTCTTTATTCACTTTTCGTCAATTTCTTCATTACCGTTACTTGATATTTGACAATTTGTTATATATTGATTTTTGTTACCATTGAATGACCGTGAAGAGTGGAGATGCCATGTTGCCCAATGTGCTACCAGAGCACGTGGATGGACTAAGGTCTAAGGTAAGGTTGAATGTAATGTCGTAAGATTTTCAATGTAAATAAGTGAACGAACAGATAAATAAATAAACAAAATGCTGTAATAAAATGCAAAGTCAGAAAACACTCAGGTATAATAAATAAAAAAGGAAGCAATTTTTCATTTTCACGACACTCTGTTGCGATATAATTAAAAAATCAATAAAAAAAACTTAGCAGAAATGCAACAGTCAGAAGTTTGGTTTATTTGGTAACGTTATTGGTCGCATAAATGAGATTAATAGTTGTTGGGCCTGATTAGTACTTTTGGTGGTGGTCTGGCTCAGTTAGTAGCATTGTTGACTGCATCAATGAAGTTAATCAACACCGGGCCCGGTTAGTACTTGGATGGGTGACCATCCCGGTATGTAACCAGCCACCCAGGTCAACTCAGCCTGGCCATCCCTCCATGGGTGGCAGCATGAGTAACAGTAACAGACTGACAAGTTGCAATGCACTAGTCCTGTATCCATGGTCTGCCAGTGTAAACTGGTGTCTGGCTGAGGACTAAGGAAATGGAGATCAGTGCCAGCCTACGTGGGCTATATGGGTTGGTGGCATGGAGTAGCAGTAACGCGTTGTGTCGATCAAAGAAGTTGCTCCACACTGGGCCGGGTTGGTACTTGCATGGGTGACTGCCTGCGGGCAGGTAAACCATCTCGGCATGTAACCAGACACCTAAGACAACTCAGCCTTCCATCTCTCTGGGGTAGAAAAATCAAGTACCAGACTATCTGGCTGGGGTTAAGGTAAAGCACGTTCACCTGTGTCAGGTGGCAAGTAATAATGTGTGATCCCATATGGCAGGTGATGCTCCATAGCTCTGAGATGAGTTTCCAATAAAAAGCTACACACCGCCTTTTTCAATGGATTGGGAAGAACTTAACGTTTAAATTTACATATATATGCAAACGTCAGGAAACAGCAGCTGGTTCATCATAACTGAAAACGACAACGAAATTTCCAATTCAAAGGATGAAGTGTATCCTACCTGAAGTAGTATAGCATGAGTCTTTGAGTGTTCACAGTCAGTCAGGATATCAAGCAGATTGTCGACCATGTGCACCGCGTAGTCACCGGAGTTCGACACAAAATGCTGCAGACTTCACAACAACACCACTGCAATTTCAGCTCAATATCACATGCATTTTCACACTCGCAAGATCACTTTAACCATCCACTACTTCACAATATAGGAATCGAGATAGCTAACTAATTCAATAAATATTCCCACCACGTATTTATCACTGAATTTATGTAGAAGAGAACAGGCAGAGATAGTCTTAGACTTAATGTGATTTACATAAATATTTAGAGCAAATTCAGCTGTAAAACACAGGCTGTGGTTATTTTCTGCCAAGACTAAGGTTACCTCCCAGCTTCAGAGAATCGCCACACACTGAGCAATCAGTTTCAAAGCATGTTACTTGCAGGGTGGTCACAGTTTTCAGGGGCAAATTTCAAGGACCTTCAAGCACCTTTTTTAAAAACCTATTACAGCGATGTCTTACCACGTGATGTTAGGAGTATTTGATGTTTCTGGCATCATTCAAAAACCATTAAGAGCACACAATTAGTATTACTAATCACAGTTATGGAGAAGGAGATAGCTCTGTAGAATCTGTAGTACTTAAATAAACTACTGCACACTGTCCAGTGCATACAGCTTGAAATCATATATTTCACAAATCTCACATTCGATCATGGCTACTAGCAACAGCTGATTGAATATGAATGAATGAATATGTCAATTTGTATAGCGCCCAATTAGGGAAGACCTCAGGAGTGCTTGCAGCCAAATAAATGAGTTTTGAGTTTTTTCGCAAATGTATCTCTGGACAGTGATGAAGTCCGCAGGTCGATGGGGAGGCTGTTCCAAGTGGCCGGGCCAGCCACGGCAAAGTCCCTCCGACTGATCGATTATCTGTAAGCTGGTTCAGTTTCTTCAAATTCAAGAACTTTCAAGACCTCTCCTCAGCCATCAAATTTCAAAACTTACAAGGTAGCAGCAAGTCCGAGAAAAATGGAAAAATTTTCAAAAACCCCCAGGGATCTGGGGCCACAAAGCACACGTGTGTAAACTACTTAGTCATAGTTATTGCATACGAGTAAAAATAACACTTTACCCGTAATAACGCTGCAGCGAAACGGAAACTAAAGCAAGCAGCAGAAGTTTATACTACTGGTACAGATACAACAGCATCCAAACAAGTAAAAACCTAATACAGTAATCTCTAAATGTATGCATTAAGATAGAGACAACAGCTGCTGCTAGATCACCTCTTAGCATACTGCAGTCCGGCTTCATCACCGTACGTTGTCAGCAGCAGATCCGAGTCATCCTTGCTAAGATTTGACGATGAAGAATCATAGATTGGAGCATAGGAACTGAATACACCATAGCTCAGGTAGTTCACTGCATGTGCAAACATCACACTGAATCATTTAAATAATTAAATATAAAATACTAGACAGCAATCATAGCCTGCAGACTTCCGCCCAAGGCCATGTTGTTCCGATACAGCTTGTCCGACGAAATTAAACAAGCGGAAGTTTTGACTGTGTTTCAAACTATAGTTGCATTTTCTACATTGACCTAGTTCTATGTGACGTAAAAACCTTGATTCAACGCCATATTGTTTTGTTCGCCAGGTGCCAGCACCATTGCGACAATGGCGGTTTCCCTGAAGGCCCATGCTAACGAAAATTTCAAAGTGATCCAGAATCCAGGATTCCTGCCGAATCACCCCCAAAATTGAATCACTGACAGTTTGTGCCATGCCCGACATACCCTCAAAATTTCAGAAAGATCCATCCATAACTTTTTGAGTTATCTTGCTAACAGACAGACAAACAAACAAACTCTGGCAAAAACATAACCTCCTTGGCGGAGGTAATAATAATGAAACCAGACTAAAGCTAACACCTACGAGCCCATCAGGTGCTGCCTATATGGGGGGAGGAGCAGATGCCCTGAAGAGATAAGGAATTCCACCAAGACATCACTATCCTGTAACACATCTGCTATGTCAATGAAGTCCCCAACGTACTGTTACCGTTCTGCTGCAGATTTTGGGCAGAAAAGAAAAAAATGTTCAGCCATCCCACTTTTCTCCACTTTCACAGTGAAGACAGATTGGAAACAAAATCTGTCCAATGAAGGATTGGTATGAGGCCAAATAACGCAAATGCTCAATCTCGAAAATCAGTTCGTAGTTCCTTAACAGCAGCACATTAGCACGTATGCAGTCATTCCATGCAACAATGATGTTAATAAAGACTGATAACATTATTAAGAAGAATCTGTTAAATCAACTTAACAAGAATTTCGGATGGAGCACACACACATGAAGCAATACAGTAGCAGCTGTGATGCAATAATTAACCAAATTAAAAGCTGCAAACCAAAAAAAATTACTGCCTTAAACACATACTACCGACAGTCAAACAGTGAACAATATTTGGGCATCAGACTGGGATAATTTTTGCAATCAATGTACAGTGACTAGAATGTGTATACTGCACCCGGGTTGACTTTGTTCCGCCGGTCGTCCTTCAAGCCAGTGAGAGAAGTTGATCCAACTGGCAGTTTCCCAATCAATTCACCCAGGTTCACGACTCTCTCCTTCTCCGATACTGTAAACAAGCAAACAGCAGATATTACATATGAATTCTTGTCGGTGGCATAATTTGTTAAAACGTTAGACTTATGATCAGAAGATTGTGGGTTTGACTCCTGGTCGGGTGCATACTACCTGGATGAGTTACTGTCAGCCAACAGGTAAACCACCTAAATATATAACCGACTACAAAAGTCAAACCAGTCTGCCATTCCTTCTGAATAGGTAAAGTGAGTGCTGGCCTGCTTGGCGGGAGTTAAAGCATAGAGTATTCACGTACGTCAGATAACAGGGGTGATCCCATATGGCAGGTGATGCTCCGCAGCGGACATGGGTTACCATTAAAAGCTATAGATAACCTTTAACCTTTATTTCGTTCTTTGCAATGCAGTTATAGTACAGTTTAAATTTACAAGTTTTTGTTGACAAAAGCCTTCACACAATACTTTACACTCAGGCTATTTAATATAAAAAGGCCGTAAAATGCTTGCACACTATCAAATAGTTTAACTTTAATATTTCATTTTTTTCTCACTATGCTACACAGAGCAGAACATGCAACTATCACTACAACCAGCACAAATAAGTTCAGATGACAAATAAAGAGTACTTATTTCCTGGGATAATAATAAAAATAACAGTAATAGATAGGACAATATGTATAATGCTGTCACCACGGCACTGCCGCAAGAAAAGTTCACACAGTTCATTTGACAAATGTAGCATGAGTGCCAACCTTTGAACCAAGCCAATCAGCTTGAGCCTCAGATCAACCTAAACTGGCAGCTACAGTACTACTGCATTATACTCACCATCGCCAATCAATTACTACTCGAAAGCTGATGCTCATTTTACTGCCCCACAAATTGGAGAAGGCTGAGTTCACCTAGCTAGGATATCACCTATCTTCCATATCTGATTCAGCAACAGCCAATGTCGACCAATTTATGCCTACCTATGCCACTGTTATCAGGGTTAAGAATTCTCAAGCTTGTGCTGCCATCTTCATTCTGTCGCAAAAATCCAATCTAAACACAAAAACATGCACACGTGAACAGTTGAAAAATAACCCTTCACAGGTTTATTTGAACTCAAAAGCAATGCAGCAACAAAAATAAAAAATAATATGACATAAAAACGTAACATCCTAATAATTTTTTACCATCAAACACACGAGCATTTCATGAGAAAGCCGCCAATGCAAAATTTTCAATTCTTAAGATTATCAATTGCTTCCATATTCAACACCAAACATCTGAGCAATCTTTCAGGATGCTGTGATTAAGTCCAATCGAAGCAACATCAAAATACAAAAAATACTGCAACATAACAGACCAGATGAAACAGTTTTTTTCCAGTAAAACTTTGAAGACAAACACAAAGCTTCACCAACATTTTTAGGGTCCAATAAAAATTATAACTACAGATGTTTTTTTCAGAAATGGAAGCACCGAAAAGACAAGAATTTGTTAAGCCTAAAAAATAAGAACTGCGGATACAGATGCACCTTGCTGTTTGGGGCTCGCGAAGCCAAGTTGTCAGCTGCTGTTTTCACTGCATTCTGAGCCTGACGTAGAATTTCATCTGGTGGCAATTTGTCGGGAATTGCCTCAAACACACTGCAAAGTGAATAAACATGATCAACATATACAAGAAGGAAAGAACAAGATTTTGCATAAACAGCTAGTTTCATTGCATGGGAGCTCATCCCGTTTGTCGGCACTATCCGCCGGTAAGTTAAAGGTCCATGGCCACGGTCAAACTCACTCGCGCAATTTCTGTAGATTTAAATTAGACATTTAACCTCGCATATATAATATGTCGATTTGCGCTTCATAAATATATGAAATTAATGCGCAAATTCAAATGAAATGTGGCATTATGTTACGTTATGCGAAATATTCTAATCTATCAGTGCCCGCAGTGACGTCATGACCCTAGCCCATATAGATCATGAATATTAATGGCTAGCCGACGACGTCATCATTCTAGGCTAGGCCATAGCCTATAGACGTCATGAATATTAATTCAT
>Ga0209367_1007505_pt1 | contig 15030 bp, 8 predicted proteins | sample WorMetLIZISLAND2_FD_187412 | JGI IMG/M metagenome (GOLD analysis project Ga0209367, IMG submission 187412) | Marine gutless worms symbiont microbial communities from Max Planck institute for Marine Microbiology, Germany - Olavius geniculatus... ... | reverse complement strand
ATATGGAGAATGTTGATTTCAACAGCGTGCATTAATTAAATAATATCAATTAATAATATTATATTAATTTGTATTAGTTCTTAAGACATCGAGATATAGAGGTTGCAGACCTCGCAGACAGTTTCGTGTGGCATTAACAGTCAACAAAAAAGTGCTGCTGCTGCAGATTGACAGGATCACGCAACTTGGAGTTGGAGGGAGCTGTGTGCACTGCAGAAATACGTGCGCTTCTGTCTTACCGGTTCTTCTTAATTGTATATTTGTAATTTTTCTGTACGTACTATTATTGCGCGCATTGGTGGACCTAGTGGCGACCTGCAAGTGACATGATGAGATTATGGCAAGATTTATGACCACGTTTGGCAGTAAAATACCGATAGTCCGATACTTTAACCCTTTACAAAATTGGCAACCCCTGTGATAGGTATGATTCATAATTGTTTAATATTCATTGCTGAAGTTGAAGTTGATTATTTTCATTATAATTTTGTGCTTTTTATTACCTTTATAAATAGACAAAAGTGCTGGAAATTCATCTGTTCTGAAATGTTAACTGCATTTCATCGTATTAGGTGCACATTTAAGGCGTACGGGAGAACTGGTCTAACACTACGTAATAATCCCAGTACTGTGGGTTCCGCCCCGGACTGATATAAGTTCTATTTTTAGTCCATGGGCGGAGCAAGGCGGACTGAGCCGAATGTAGATCAGTAGGCCGCAGGCCGTAGCCTATACTGCGTAGTATACCGATTCGAATATTGTGCTCTAAAATTTAGCCCTTCTTGGGGCTTAATACAACAAAGTTTCTTACTCGGTTAGAAGGTTGTAATTTTTCCCATTCTAACAGTGAAAACCGCATGAAAATCCGTACAGTAACGGCGAAGATATTAGGAGATTTTAACAGCTTGCCTGCAGCTCAACATGTGGTGCCATGTAGTGAGTGGTTATGGTTACGGCGGTATGGCAAGCAGGTTAAGACTGCAGTTTGTGTCTGTATTATTGTGTAGGGTTCAGCGATTAGGACTAGGGTTAGGGTTTAAAGTTAGGGCTTGGTTAGTGTTAGCATTTTTGAAAAATTTTGACAGATTTATTTCAGCAATGGTGGACACCATATAATATGTGTGCAGTATGGGTGACATATTGAGGACGAGGTTGCTGCAGGCAGTTGAAATAAACTTGCCAAGCGATATCCTGTGATAGTGCTAGCTTTAGGAGCTGCTTGGCCAGACTGCCAACCCATGAGGCTATGGCCGAGGTCAGGCAGTTGCTCCGTGCCACCGTGTCCGGGCTGGACTGAAAACAGCACCTACCACAAAAACATAAGAGCCTGCAGAATGTTGATAGATGTTATTGAAAAAACATAAATAAAGACTGCACTTATTATAATAATAGAAACCAGGTCATATATTGGAAGTTTTATAGAATTGTGCAACTACTTGTTTTAGGGTTCAGTTTGATAGTCGAAAGGTTTGCTAGTCCAAAATTTGTAAGGTTCTTTCCTATACATTTCTACGGATGTTGACTCAATCTTTACATTTCCTCTCATGTATTGGCGTGTATTCTGAAGAAGAGCAAACCGTTGACGTCTGCATAATGCTGATAATCTCTATATGTGTCTGCCATTGTTGTAAATGTATTGATTGGTGCACTGGAGTATCTGTTCCATTTTCGTTTTGGTCACTCCATATACTGACATTGTATTGTTGCAGCTTGCTGGTTATATGTAAACTACAAAGTGTTATGCTGCTGATGTCTGGTGTGAGTGAGTGATAGAGTACGAGTACTTATATCTGGCGCACTTAAGTAAAGAAGTCACAATGCACTGCAGCCCAAATGAACAGATGTGCCTAAAGTATGTGTTTTGTATGTGCAGAAACTCTGCGAGTTATTGCTGGGCAATGTTCTGTCGACACAACTCCAACCGCACCTCAATAACATGTGTCAATCGAAATCGCTACCCAAAGAACTATCCAGCTGTTCTTGTTTTTGCTGATGGATCTACTTTACGCATACGATATTATGAGCCACGAGCCATTATCAAGGTGATACATAGCTTGTGTTGTGACTGAACTGCAGATGAATTTACAGATGAAAAACTACTTTGGCAGTGGTTTAATCGTTAAGGATGTTCAGAATGTTTAGTGTTATTTATGCCCCATTGTAATTGTCAGCCTATGTTTTTTGCTTTGTGTACTTGCACTGCTTATAATAACTTTCTGTATATAGACATCTGCTCTGTGGTACATTATACCTAAGAACCACAGAGCAAACATGTTGGTTTGCTGGTAAATATCCTAGGAGTACTTTTCAGTTGTAACTTTATCTCATGTTCCATTTGCAGGATTGTGTGGTCTTAACACAAATTGCAGTCTCTTCCTTAGATTTTTGCAGATTTACTTTGATAAGCACTCAGTTTCATACAAGCTCATGCACATGTGACCTACAGATGACTACTATTCTGTAATTGCTGCATGATATGTAATCACAGTATATTAACCATTGCTGTTGCTCTGTTTGTCTCTGCAGCTGCCTGTGGATTTGTCAACACTGTCCGAAGCTGAGAGAGCAGCAAGACTTGAGAAGAGAAAACCCAAGAGGAAAATTGTCATTGAAGAGAAACTGGAAAACTCGTTTGACATTAATCGATATAGTCATCTGTGGAAGAAGAAATAGCTTCTGCGGATCTTTAGGATTCTTATTGCATAATGCTGTTAGTACTCTATCGGGTGGAATGCATTAGTAACAACGCTTGTTAACTACTAGGATGATAATTTCTGTTTACTAACATATGTGCATTCATTGTAAATAATTGCAAGTAGTTATACCAATATCTCTTTAAAATGATTTTAGTACTGGTTTTTGTGTTTAATACATACACTATTACATTGTATACTGCTGTTGCACAATGATTAATTTACAGGGTGGGGCAAAAAACATCCCCAATATTTTTGATTGTAACTTCAACAAAAATTGTTTGATTGATGGCCAGTAAGAAGTTGCGATTGTCCAAAAGACAGCTGCAAATTTCCGACATGCTAAAAATTTTGCCCATAAATTACCATACATGGGGCCACTTCAGCCAAGATACTACAGTTTAGTGTGAAAAGTTTTTGACGTACAAAATTTTCTGCAAATTTTTTTCTGATAGTCCAGCCAGACTGCCACTGGTGGAAAATAATTAGACAAATGCATAGGGCCTTCACTGGCCCAAGACACAATAATGGCAGATATACCCTGAGGTAACATGCCCAAAATTATGAGTGAAATACATTGCCTGCAGCATATTTCAGTGACTTGTTTATCACCAGTTTAAAGTGTAGCATAACCCAGAAACGCACTTGTGAATATACTGAAACACTGTGATTCTATGACTGCAGGCATTTTTTTGTCTAAACAACTTGTCCTCAGAAGTAACAAAATAATTAAAGGTTTTAACATCATTGCTGTACACAAGTATTTACATTATCCTAGTATACACACTAGACAACAAAAACAGATAAAAGCTGATGAGCATGTTACTGATTACAACCCAACAGATACAGATAATGGGTGGAATATAGAAAAGTAAGCCCACAACTTGCTGATATTCATAAGTGCATCAAATAACTGACTTTCAAATTACAGGGTGGGCCAAAAAACATGCCACTTTGCTTTTGTACATATCTTTGCCAATTATTGACCGATTGTCAAAATTCTTTCACTGGCACACTCTGCTGACAATTTGCGATGATGTGATTATTACACAGCATTTGCACAGTGATGTCATTAGTTGCGCGGGAAATGCTCGCCACCATATTTGATAACAAGCAGTGGGCGTGCTGGCATTTCGATGAAGTAATAATTTGATGTTTGGCAATGCTGGTTAGACCTACAATGTGTAGGCCTAGTTGCTATGCGAAGGTCCAGGGGAGGAATAATGAAATCAATGATTCTTCAATAAAAACAACAGTCAGATCGCAATTGTACAATGCAAAAAACAATGCAGCCAACATCGTCGATAAAACATTTTTATCACATATTCATAGCTAGTGGCAAGCGTTCTTGAAGCTGTCTGTTATTAGGTCTGGGTCCAGCGGCAGCGTGAGTTAAGAAAGTATATAGGGCAGCCTAAACAGGAAGTTGCAATTTTTCGTCTGAAAGCTGCAGATTTCCGACAGAAAAGATGATAGTTTCTAAAAAGCCAATTTTGCACTAAATTTCCACAAATTGGGAATTTTCGGTTTCGCTAAAATGGGGATTTTTTCAGCCCCCAAATAGTGGTAGGTTTATTGTATTTTTGGGGAAAAATCCCGACCAGAAAAAATTTCTGACAAGCTGAAATTTAGATGCCACTGACTATGCTACAACTAACCCAGCCTTTATTGCAGGCCCAGCTTTGATAGACGTTTTCAATTTTGCCTACAGTTCGCAGCAATTTTTTTGTCAGTCGTTAGCTGTGGAACTGCATGAAAAGCAGCATATTTGTTTTTATATTTTTATATTTGCTCGAAATCGCCAAAAAATCCCTAAAACCTCTATTTTAGCGTTCAAGGTCATACAAGGTCATTGAATTTGGTGGCAATCAAGTAGCTGTGTGGGGACAGATTCCCCAGCGAAACCCAGGGGCAGAAACCCTGCTCTGGGGTCAGAAGGGCAAGCCCCCTAGCTGAAACCAAAGCTTTTGGCCCCACAGACACACTCGCGTAGCGAAAAATGTGAATTGGATGCCTCACCTCCATTTCATTTCTTTCCTTTGCCTTTTCCCCTTTTCTCTTTTTCCTTCCCTTAAAATTAGGACCCCTTAAAGTCCAGCATAGAAACAAAATGGATGGATGCATGAGCATTATTTTTATTTTGCTGAGAACACAGCGAAAAACTTTAGGGGGCAACTTTTTTGCCGCACCCTGTACATCTTCCCATCACATCTTGAATGCACTGTGAATTTACACTGAATAGGGATGTTGCTTTATAATACGCGGAACTTTTGGATGCAAAATATGCAGAAAAATATGCGGAATTTGGAGAAATATGCAGCACATATATGCGGTATATTTTTCCGCATATTTCTGGCATATGCAAATTCGAGTGACAGAGAATCATAATCATGATCATTAATAGGCCTTTTCTGCACAGTTTTGACATTTGTGACTTCAATTTATTCAACATCTAATTGCAAATACCAGTAATCATTTGCCGCCAAAATATTTAGTAGTCTTAAAACAACGCTGGACACGGAAAATGCTAAAAAATGCGATCGCATATGAGGAAATATGCGACATAGATGCAAGTTTTTGCATATGCGGCATAATTTTCGCACATGTGATTCTGAAAATGCCATCATATGCGGAAATATATGCGCTATGCGGGTTTTGGCATATTCGCATATAACCAACATCCCTAACTGAAAGTTACCCTGTAACTCGTTATTATCAAGCTGCCTGTATTTCAAAAGTGACATATAAATTTGGGATGTGAGTTCATTGGTGGAAGAATTCAGAAAAAATGTCAATATTTGATCCATTTATGAGTGTACTAGGGCTTTCGTTGTATAATTAAGGTGTGGTGGGTACATTGCATATTCTTCGATTCTAGAGAAGTGTCAGGATTAAGCAGCTTTAAGAATTTTAAAATCAGAAACTGTATAATATTTATATTATTGTCTTCTGGGGTACTTTATTTTGAGCCACCCTACATAATGCAGTTGCACAGTGATCAGCGACAGACTTATCAAAAATGATAGTGACAGTGCATCACACTGCATCAGTGACTAAGGCATAGAAAAAAATTCCTGTGCTTCCGAGTGCCATCCGTACCTAATAAATAATTAAATATCCACATCAAAAATTTTTACGCAACCCCCAAAATATTGCCGCAGTTCATTTTTTTGCTTCCAAAGTTTTACTGAAATCTGCAATCTAATCTGTTTTGCCACAATATTTGTACTTTTGTTCTCACTGCTACAATTCGGTGCCCTTTTCTTCATAATTCGCTGTTGTGTAATATTACACAAAATGTCAACAGTATAGAAGAAAGATATTTGAAAACAAATAATCTCCCCTATCCCTACTTTTTGGCAGACCGCAACTGGAAGCACAGAAATTTTCTACAGTCCGACAGACGTCCATTATGCTAGTGAAATGCTAGATGCTACTGGACCGATGACGACAGGGACAGTTCACTGGTCTGAATGGACACTAGTCTGAACAGCAAGAAGGTTAGGGGTAGGGTTAGGGTTAGTGCCTTAGTAGTAAGGTTAACAATAGGGATAAGTTGCATCTTTCACTTTGGCAGACCTAGAAAATGGCAGCATTTCGCTATGGCAACCCCCGGCTATGGTCGGCTGAAACCTGAACCAAATTCGGGCTAGTGACCAGTCACCAATGTCGACAACTGCTGACTGATGCTGGTCCACTGTGCTGGTGTTGATGCAGCTGCTGCTGCTCTGCTGCTAGCGAACTGGCGTTACTAACTGACTGACATTGGCACTGTCACGCAGGCGCTTCTCTACAGCACACAACCAGACAACTCCATTTCATGCACAGACTGATAACTGCTACCAGAAACAGGGATGATGTTAAGGGCTCAAGGCATGTGTGGATTCAAGGCCAAATTATTTGGCCTCTTAGCATCTGGCATCAGCCGTGATCTCATTAGCCTCACCGGCATCTGGCCTTGGCCTCACAGAAATTGGCCTCGTGGACATTTACAACATTCGTGATATTAAAGGGGAACTAAACCCTGACAACAACATGGTCTAAAAATTAACGTATATGTTTAATAAACTTCAACAACATTAATGAAAACTCTTTTATAAGAAATCTGCAGTGATTACAGTCTTGGTCTTGAAAAAAGTTCTCTTTAGACTATTGCTCGACTGATTTAGCCTGGGTGGTAGACAGACAAGTGTAGGCAACTGCAATGACAAGTAGTGCAGTCAGGACTCACGCTGAAGCAGATTGTTGGTGACGTCGGCACTGTTGATGTGGCTGGCGATGTAGAACGTAGCAGGAAGCAGAGCGAGGAAGCAAGAGACAAGCATCAGTGCCACAATGTCTAGAGGCTCCCGACGACATCGTAGTACCTCGTTCCACAGGCGTCGACTGTAGTTCATCTATGCAACAATTCACAGCAGCAGTGCCAGTTACACTCTCACCCTTGGCAGTGTGACAGGACCGACACCTGCCTTGTAAAACAATACAGACACAACACCACCAACTGCAGAAAATGGCCGCCTGATTAAGCAAACACCAAGAGTGTGAATGTTGTGTGCAATGATATGCCCAATAACAAAACAAAATGTCACACTGTCTCATAGTCACACTCTGGGCAACCACATTATGTCATACACTGAGCTCTGTATGCCAAAGCATGATTGCACAAAGTGCATCAACATAATACCAGATGTATCACAGAAACAGACCCAGAAGATGGTATTTTTATACATTTGGTCACATTGCCATTGACTTTAATCTCCAACTTTTGATCCCAAAATCAGACCACTACTGACAAACATTTGGTGTAAATTAATTGCACGTTAGCATAAATATCATAGAAACAAAATGGACGGATGCATTAGCATATGCACAAAGATGGTCAACAAACATACCGGTACAGTGACTCAAGCACCCATCAACATAGCCCAGTGGCATCATGGCAGGGGTACAATTACCCCCCCCAATTTTAGCCTGCTGAAAAATCTTTTTCTTGTCAACACATTATGTTAAAAAAAACAAAATCTGGAAATTTGGAGGAATTAAAATATAGATGAAATTAAAGGCAAAGTTGAAATTTCACATGTCATGCCAGCGATGCATCCTCAGAATTCACTGGTTCCATCATGTAACCAATGTTGAAGTGACCGGTCAGACTGACCGGGAAGATCTCACCAGTCACATTTGTAGATGGCGTGCAGCGGTCTTTGGACACGTCCGTCGACTACCTGAGGAGGCGCCAGGTCGGATGGATATGCGACTGGCAGTCAACATGCGAGCTGGAGGCCGTCCCGACAACAACCCACATTGGAAGCGATCACCGAGACACACCTGGGTCCGACAAGTGGAGTTTGACACCGGTACCTCCGATGATGTTGCATGGGGCATTGCCGTCGACCGGGCGCTACGACCCCAGCTGGTCAAGTGAGACTGATGATGATGACGATGAAGTCTTGAGCAGATATGATCTCCTCTGCTAGAAATTTGCAGTTGTCCTGCAGAAAACTGCAACTTCCTGTCCTCCCTACTTTTTTAATCCACAATGCTGCTGATGGTGTCAGACATAATAAAAAAACTTTCCAACTTGTTCTGTTTAGTATGCATTTGACTACACACAGTACAATATAGTTACCACTTTAAGTGTGTCAGCACAGACAGCGTGTGCGTAGCGCTTTTGAATGCCTGAGTAGACGTCAGACATCTGCTGATAGACATCTGAACATGCGTCACATGCAGTTGTACTGAGCGTTCCATTCAGCCGTGTAAATGGTTCACGGATTTGACCCTACATACCAGTACAACAGCAGTATACTGATTCACCACTGAGATCAAACACAATTATTCTAACTAGGACTGCAGAACTTATCAATTAATAAATCAATTGTTTTAAACAAATTAATGATAGATGTTTCAACTGATTAAAATTTGATAAAAATTTTTTAGATTTGTTAACAGTCTAAAATGACTGAAGCTGAATGTTTGTAAAATAATTTCATTTTGCACAGAACATATCAAGATTTGTACTAGAATAGTGCTAGTTTAACAGTCTACAGTTTGTGACCTGTGACTACATATATTGTGTACTGCATCATCATCATCACTTTTTCAATTTTGCTTAAATTTGCAAAAAATAACAACAACCAGCCTTTCAGACTGACTACAAAAATTAATAAAAATCAGTCACTTAATTTTGATGAATTTTTGGAGATTAATTGATTTGAAGAATTTTAATCAGTGCCAGCCCTAATTTTAACAACATTACTCTATAAACCACATGAACACAGAAAGGCAGTCTAAAGTGCACTACGCAGTATGCACAACATTAGCAAATGCCAATCTTTGACTACAAAAACTTAGCGTTCTAATCTACTAAACAATTCACAAATGAGTTATATTCTACAACAAACAATCATAACTACACTGGATTTAAGTGTAACTATTTTTGACACTATCAAACAGTAACTGAACTAGCAGGTGGTAGTAGAAAACACACCTGTGATACATTGGCAATACAAGCATAGAAGCTGCTTGACAGCGCCGCAAACTGCACTGTCTCATTTGTCTCCAGCTTTGTTGTTTTATTTACAAAGCAATCTAAAATGCAGTAACCAGTGCAGTCCACTCTGACCCAGTGATGTAAACAAGACTTCTCAAGACCAAGACCAAGATGTAGACTTTTTGAGACCAAGAACAATACTTTTTGTCTCAAGACTAAAATTGAAATTTTTTTCAAAAACAAAATTTTTTGAAATTTTTAAGACCTACATTAAGACCTACACCTACCAGACCTACATGCTGGATGTATGTGACTACATATGGGCAGTAAATATTTTGAGCTGAAACTTGCAAACATAGTATCATACAACAGCTGTTCACCATCGAAGCAAGGTAGCAAATGACAGCACCAGTTGAGACAAGCATATTTATGACATCAGTGTTACATCACAACTAGCAAAGAATATTTAATCAGCAACCATACTTTGTTAAATATATTTTGAATTAGTATTTCTTCAGCTACAACTGGTAAAAATTTCGTGTAAATTGATCATAAATTGAGTTAATTAGATCTGAAAATAAAAAGCACTCACGAGCACAACTTAGATTTGTCCAGCTGTTGACCATCTGCTCCAATTTGTTAGTCAACACTACACCTTCAGTTACTGACAATCTCTCACTGCATGGTGAACCAAATTCATCGGTAAGTGCCTACAAGGCAAGACAAGATAGGTAATATTTTTTGGAAGGAAACCTCGACTGCTGCAGTACAAAAATCACCGACAGCAGTCAAGCACTAACAAATGCAAATACCAATATTCCATAAAACAACACGTAAGAGCAATCCTAAACCAAAATGACACAGAACAGCTGCAAAACAATCATGCAAATTAGTCTCATACATAAGCACAAATAAAACACAACAAATTTGAGCTAATGTTCATAAAACGTGTGAGAGCCTATAGGAGATCCTGTTCACAGGTAGTCTTGGTCTATCTCCACCCGTTTCGTCGCAATTCACTCTTTCGCAGCCGAAAATCATGAAAAAATACTAAAACCCTTATTTTAGGATTCAAGGTCATTCAAGGTCAACAATGTGGTGGATACCATAAAAAAGCACGTCTTTATTGCTTGTTATGATAAGCCACATGTCTGTGCCTATCTGCAACCATTTTCACGACAGACAAGCCAATAGCAGAAAAATAACCACTTTTTAGGGGGTACACCTATGTGACACCTGCTTGTGCAGCCACCCTTGAATGTAAGGGGTCGGGACTTGGACTGCTATAATCCACATTCAATGGCAAAAATTTCATGTGCAGGTTGTCTTGGTCTATCTCCAACCATTTCGGCGCAATTCACTCTTGCAATGTGTATAGCAGCCTGAAATCGCGAAAAATTCACTAAAACTCCTTATTTTCGGGGTTCAAGGTCATTCCAGTTCATCGATGTTGACATTACTAAAAAGCTCGTCGCCAGTGGTTGTTATGATAAGCAGCATGTCTGTGCCTATCTGCAATCATTTTCACGCTAGATGAACCAATACCAGCAAAATAACATCTTTTTAGAGTGGGTGCCCTACTTTTGCCCCATCATTCGTGGGGATCCCGTTGACCTAGGGGCATGAAATTTTGTTTCAAAATATTAGATACACTAGGCTATCATATAGTGAAAACCTGAATCTCTATCTCAACTTGGCTTGGAAGTTGGAACGGTACCGGGATGTGACACCTGGATGGACAGACAGACAGACAGAATTACCGTAGCTAATACGTGCTATGCTAGCTCCTGCATGTAATGAGTCTTTAAGAACATACAAACTCTAAAAAATGCAATACAGTACAGTTTTGACCATAGTAAGTAGTTCTCAGTCTGACAAAACACCGCAACAAACCGCACCAGAAAAAATATCAGGGTGTTTGAGTAAGGAGGTGCGGTCCAGATGGCACTAAATTAAAAGATATTTGGGGGGCCACTTTCCCAAGTGTCCAGAATTTACAGGTCACACAGGTCTGCATACACAAACACCCTAGGGTTAAGGTTAAGGTTACTGTTAGTGTTACTTGGGGTCGAGTGTTTTAGTGATCTAGCACGGTACGGTACGCTCCGGTGTGGTTCATAGCCAGCCACAATAGCCATGCAGTGGAGGCTAGGATGCTTACTATATGTGAACACATTTCATGTAACTTGATGACAACGACAGCCAAAGCTGAAGCATATGAACAGCAAACGGAAACTGTAAAATATACCGAGGAATCTGCAGCGACAAGAGCGGCAGCGGCATTCAAGTAGTAGTCAACACAACTCTCACACACGCTGGAATTTAACGCGTTCACTGACACACAGTCGGCGTACTGCGACACGGCATCAGTTAGCTGCGTGACGGCATCTTGACACGAACTACCGGCGTGTGTATGTCCGTGCTGTCGCACTCTCGTCTGCTCATTGATCACATGACCAACACTGACCAATGGCACACCGCTTCCCATTAGTCTGCTGTTCCAACTAATGTTGTTTGATGCGCCGATAACATCGAGTACTATAACACAGATTACTGTCAACTGCACGCACGGCACGTTAGTTGAAAATATATCCATTATATACAAAACAATGTTAATTGTTTATATTTACCATAGAATAGGGAACAACCACTGTCTATTGGTGATTAGGGATGGGCCAGGAAATGGTTCGATATCGATATCCATATATTGTTCCGAATATCATCGTTAAACTAGTCGAATATAAAAAATTTTCATATAAGCTATATTTATTTATGGTTTTTATTTGGCGTGATCTTACGCTTGTATATTTAGACATAATGTTTTGTTAATCGTGCTAAATGTTAGATTTGGACTTGACAAAAAAATTGCATTGGCAAATGAGGGGCTAAAAGTAGTGATTGCAATCCGGGATCTGGGATTGAGAAATTTGTAATACCGGGATTCCGTCATTTTTACGCGCAACAGCAGCTACTGCTGTATAGCGCGTCTTAGCCATCCGTCAGCCTGTCTGTCACACGGGTGGATCAGTCAAAAGCGGTGCAAGCTAGAATCATCAAATCTTCACCGTCGGCTGCCTGGAAGACTCTACTTTCAGGAATCGTAAAGATTTTCCATAAATTCGTGACCCCGAACGAGGGCGCTAAATGAGAGGGGCCTACATATTTAGTCGTAGGGCGTCTGGCGCCATCTGGTGAATGATTATGTTTTACTGGGCTTTCTGTGAAACTAGCCAAAAGCCGTACGGATGAGATCTGTGGATGAAGTCTACGCATGACTAGTGCACCGCTGTTGCGCGTTCCTGTTTGCGTTAGCAGAGCTTTACTTGTAATATTCTTTATTGACTTATTTCATGCATATGATGTAGTAAGGCGCATACAGAAGATATATCCGAACTGTGTCAGAATACTTATTACAACGCATGGCAAAGAGTGGAACTCTATCGCACATAAATAATTTATTCACCAAAAGGCTAAAATTCTTATTTCTATCATTTAACACGCGAAAAAAGTACGATTTTAACTAATTTTGTGGGATTCGGGATTGGCGAAAACGAATGGTATCCCAGGATTGCAATCGGTAGATAAAAGGTAGAACGTACATGCATATGAAGTCCTTATTAAACCTAAGGTAATATTCTAATTTCTTTTTAAAATTTAAAAATGTTCGACACTATACTAATTCCTCTGGTCATTTATTCCATTCATCCACAACTCTATTGGTGAAAAAAATATTTAATAACGTCTAATCTCGTTATGGGCTTTATTAATTAACTTGAGTTCATGACCACGTAAACCAAGTTTTGATCTCATAAAAAACTAATCCAAATCTTGAATACTTCAATCTCTCAGGTAACCTAACCTTAGTTATAACTAAAATATAACAGAAATATGCATCTTACAAAACAAAACACAAATAAGCAAAGTTTAGCAACAAACGGCACAAAGTAATTGGCATAGAGTACTACGCTAAGCGAGTGATACTAAAAGCCTGTTGAGTCAATTTTTAGGAAAATTTTTGGGCAATTTTCCCTTGGAAAATTTTTTCCAACATTTCCCTGATTTCCAGACAAGTTTTGTTATTAATGCAATGACCACAAAGTCATGATCCCCTAAATGCATTGCAGGTAATGCAGCATATGCCAACAAAAAGTTAAGTCTACAGTGAAAGCAGCCACCAAAGGCCAAGCTTTTAATATAAGTCACTTTTCTATTTGCATGTATGCACACCCTCACCGACACACATTCTCCAGTGAACAACTAAATAATTCAGAGATGTTGAAAATACAATTTGCTGTCTGTTTGTCCATCCATTAAACAATGTCAGAACGATTACATCGATAAAATAATTATCTTTATCATGAAATTCTTACAAAGGGTATATACAACCTTCAAACAACAAAAATATGAGGCTAATGATTAATCCAGAATATTTAATATTTATTCGTTATCTATATATATGTGAAATAGAGCTAGCTCACAAGGCACTAATAATACCATAATAATGACTACACGACCACAAAGTGGCCCAATAAAAATTAAGCCCCTGAGTTGTGTCCCATCTGCATCAAATATTGATGCACTTTTTAAATTTGTGTGCTAAATTGCAATTAAAGCATTATGAAAGATCCAATCACACCCAAAATGTGTCGCTACACTACCATGTGAAATAGGCAACTTTAATGTTCTCCATTCTCAAGCTGACTACATTTCACAATGCATTAAGGACATGATGGGAACTGTGGCAAACGTGTTTTTTCAACTTTACGACTGATTAAATTAGTGAAAGAATTTTGAAAACTGCTTGCAATTTTTGACAAAATGACAAACGTATGAAAGTTGAAGACTAACTTTTCATGGACTGCCCAGCAGATCAGTGATCAACCTAATCTGGTACTGAACAGCGTGACAGACCCATGCGCTGTACTCTCAACTGAGAGTTTTCTAGTTTACACTGAAACAAAGTACAACAACGGAATGAATGACCGATCACGTTCCACATGCTTCATCAACGAATCTAACACACTACACGGACTGATTCTGCGTGTACTAACAGCATCTGTGCGTTGAGACTTGAAATAATGACAAACTGCAATGAAGATTATGCAGTGATGCACCAATACAAGATATTCAACATAAAATGCAGAAAACAAGAGTGGTTTATAAAATCAAGTCAGGCTACACTCGCTGGCAAAGTGGACAGTTCGTCAAAATTAATACTTTCTGAAGCTTTGTAACACATATTACAATCTCCAGGAAATTTAGACTAGGCTGAATGTTTGAAATCAAAGTGAAAGTTCACAGCAAGCTAGTTAGAGACAATGTTGCGATGTTGCAGTGGGTGATTGGTGAGCGTCGCGTTGATAACAGAGATCACACACACAGACTGACTTCACGCTGTACAACTGATTGTGTATGCTCAGACCAGTCTGATGTACACTTATTCACACAGCCGTTTCACCGTCACCGTCAGCGAGCACATCTGACAGCATACAGTCACATACGCCGCACATACACATGCCATTGCTGGCTAGGAACAACATGAACTTTGCAACGAAGTCACTCATTGTCAAATGCAAACAAAATATAAAAACAAGTAATTTGAGCAAAGCTCACGAAACGCGCGAAAGCCTATAGCAGTTCCTGTTCGCAGGAAATCGTAGTTTATCTCCATCCATTTCGTCATAATTCATTCTTTTGCAGCCAAAAATCGCCAAAAAGTCACGTTAAATCAATATTTTTAGGGTTCAAGGTCATTCAAGGTCATCGATGTTGATAAATTTAAAAAGCCTGTCACCAGTGCTTGTTATGATAAGCAGCATGTCTGTGCCTATCTGCAACCGTGTT
>Ga0209367_1007502_pt1 | contig 15034 bp, 12 predicted proteins | sample WorMetLIZISLAND2_FD_187412 | JGI IMG/M metagenome (GOLD analysis project Ga0209367, IMG submission 187412) | Marine gutless worms symbiont microbial communities from Max Planck institute for Marine Microbiology, Germany - Olavius geniculatus... ... | reverse complement strand
TTACTGACCAGATGGCGCACAAACACTGACAGACCTCCCACGCATCCACCTTCCTTCTACTCTACAGAAGTATGATGTGCAAACCCAACAGAGCTGTCCCCATGAGAAAGAAGGTGCTTGAAAATGAATACACGTACAGCGATAACGCATAGGCTTAGCCAGAAATTGGAGTTAGGGGCGGGATGTTTGAAGCCCCAAAAGCCGAAAATCGAGGTCAAAGGCCGTAGGGTTATTGGGAAGGGGACAGTGGCGTCATTTCAGTAAATCGTTGGGGGAAATCTCAGTAATTAATGAGGGCCCTTGGGGGATCTTATTGTTCTTGCAGCAGCAACACTGTTTCAAAGGTACGATTTACAGGAAAAAAATTAAAATCATAAATCCTTGAGAGGTCCATAGACCCTGCAGTCCCCCCTAAATGACGCCCATGAAAAGGGACGGCGGGGGCCCCTCCCCACCAGCTAGAGATAGGGTCCCGCGGAGCTCTGTAAGCTCCCTCAGACATGAAGAAGCTCTGAAAATGTTAGTTCAACTTAGTGCACAAATTTGCTTGATGGCATAACGGAACGAAGACGCTGGACTTATAAGCTCACCATCAAAAGTTCTGATCAAGAGGTCCTATACCGGTAAGTACTACTTCCGATGGGATCCCTTTCAAGTTGCTATTACTGGCATCATTGCATGGGTGACCGTCTGTGGACAGCTAAACCTTCTCGGCACGGCACATAACCAGCACCGAAGTCAGCTCAGCCTCCTATCCCTCCGGGGTAGGTAAATCGAGTACCGGCATGTCTGGCTGGTTTCAAGGCGAGACGCGTTTACTTGTGTCGGGTGGCAGGCGACACTGTGTGATCCCATACGGCAGGTGATGCCCAGGTCCGTCGAGAGCCACAGCGGGGCCCGGGGAAACATTCTCGCGGGGCCCCTCTGGGGAGAACCTTTTTGAATTTTTCTTTTAAAATGACGCACTCTGGTGTACTTTATACTTCTGAGTGACGGCGGGAGACCCCAAACGTCGCGGGGCGTAGGGTAACTTACGCTCCCTACCGCCCCCCCTTCTCCCTCGGCGGGCCTGGTGACGCCCCATAGCTCCGAGATGGGCATTCTATAGAGATATACACACGTTCAACCTCTAACCATTATATTTCATGCGGCATTACTAATAGACCGCGTTAACGGACGGGTCTGAGGTCCGTTCGTCCATCTGTCTATTCTGCAAACATTAATAACTCAAAAACCGAAATCAACGTGAGCTGTAAACGTTCCCCATCCCCAGCCGCAAACAAACCTAATAAAAATTTACGAAAAAATACAGCTTAAAAGAAATAACTTTTATTATGCGGGCGATGGCCAAGGTGACGACGGCAGAGCAGCGAAAGTAGCGTTGATGAATGTATACTAACGCGGTCAATGGTTCAGTCAACAAGGCGCCTTTCACTACGGGAGCCCAGCTTAATCAAGACAGCGGCGTAACCGCGTAGATAGGCGAAATGACAGACCGAGATAGAAGGTAATGAGTCATTCAGGTAGACACGATGAGAAACCAGCCACACAGCCAGCAGCCAGTGGAGGCAGTGGCTTCTATCCCCCAAATCTGAAATCGAAATCGAGCGCAATTCCCCCCCCGTTTTGGGCTCAGTTCCCCCAATTTCTGACTCAAGTTTCCCCCTCCATTTTGGGCTTCTTCCCTTTCTAGGGAGGAAGTTTTGTTAAGGGTGTAGTTTGCTTAGTGAAAAATAGGGTGGGGGAAGTTTTGATCTACAACCTTAACAAAACACCCCCTCCAACTGTTTTTCACTGGACGCAAGCTGCGCGCACCAGGTATAGAGATAAAAGCCACTGAGTGGGGGTAAGATGTGCGGTGGCCGAACACACAGTAACACCTGGCGCCTTCCCCAGGTAGACAACATCAATCAACACGATATAGCACACTCACGCTAGCACGCCATCACTAGAAGCTATAACAAAGAACAACCCAGTTGCTGCAACGTCACGCACGTGGAACTCAGACATTCATTCATAACCACACAACAACAATAGCTTACAGCAAGAATATTTTCTAATTCCCACACCATACGTGTTCCGTACGTTTCTGGCAACGTTTTCTAACCGCCACCAAAAAGAAGCTATGTTTCTGGGCCTCCACGTTTATACTTTGCACGCACTACGGAAGATCTAGCAGATATGATAGAACCATATAGACCGTCCGGAGCTTTACAATCTGCTAACTGCCACTTTCTTGTTGCCGCTTCCTGTCCTAGATCTTCTTTTGTCTCTGGAGCTTTTTGAGTATTGTTGCTTAAGAACTGGAATTCTCTTTCTCTGCATATCCGCTCATCTGTCAGTCTTGCTACTTTTAAATCACGTCTTAAAGCCCACCTTTTCGCTTCTGCTTATCGCACCAACGCTTCAGATTTGATGTCCAATTATTGGTGGTATATAAATATTTGCGATTAAACTGATTGATTGATAGCGCAAGTAATGAACAGATTTTGAATTTTTTGGACGAACTGAATCCGAGAAAGAAGCGATTAGATTTTGTAGACAATCCAAATTCTTCTGTGGATCTCTAGACCAATATGAATGCCTGTAGAAACAGCAACACTGAAAGGAGCACCTGCCATTATATAGGACAGAGAGGTCGAGAAAGCCAGTAAATGAGGAAAATAGTTTTGCATGCACTGTAAGTAAGTGCATGCTTGCACTGTAAGTTGCACCAACTGCATTTTACATTAGTGCTGAAACGCCTGCGGCACTGGCGACCGTTGTACTACATATAGTCAACGTTGCCATTAATACACCAAGCATCAGTTATCACTCAAGCAAAGGCGTCAGGTCAACTCCTTTGGGTAAAGTTCACTGTCATTGCCTCTCTACTGTCTCCAGGCGTTTCATTCCTGAGCAGATGCGAGGTTAGCACAAATACTACTTGATACATAAACCGTGGGCCATAAAAAACGTGCCACTTTACTTTTGTCCTTATCTTCGCCAATTATTGACCGATTTTCAAAATTCTTTCACTGGCACACTCCGCAGACAATTTGCAATAATGTGTTGATTATATATCCCACCACACGGTAAATGCGTTTCTACACCACCATGTGAAATATAAATGTAAGCAGAAACTAACGATAATAACAAAAATCTAGGTCAATGAGAAAAAAATGCTTCAGACCAACATTGCAACAAATGATTCGTATGACACTAGACTGTGTTATACCCACACAGTCTAGTGTCATACAGACCATTCACTGCAATGTTAGTCTGAAATGTTTTTTTTCTTCAATTTTACCAAAATGCTTGTTTGTTATTGCCGTTATGTATGCACATTTCATTGATATTTCACAAGATAGTGTAGAGATGCATATACAGTGTAGTGGAATCTATAATAATCACATTATCGCAACTTGTCTGCAGAGTTTGCCAGTGAAAGAATTTTGAAAATCGGTCAATAATTGGCGAAGATATGGACAAAAGTAAAGTGGCACGTTTTTTGGCCCACCCTGTAGTACTAGCTAAATCTATTTTATTCAAGATACAGTTGTTATATTCATCACATTTTTGCCATCACATGTAAGTAAGTAAAAATTAAAATATAAAATACGTCACTACTGTAGCAAAACAGTTAGAATCATGCACACAAATATTCAATATCACCACCATCTTTACACTCAATGTTCAACATTCATGAAAAGTAGCAAAAATTTAAAAAAAAACATTAAAAACTTAAAATTCATTGTTATGAACATAAGAAAAAGCATAGGACAAGAGGAAAAAGAGGGAAAAGAAAAAAAGTGGAGCAAAGAGAATTCATCCCCCAGTGATTTCTACATTATTGTTGCCTACGGCTATTAATAAAGTGGGTAGCGAGAAACATCACTCATAATTCAAGCATTCATCATGATTATGACATCTCACCATTCTGCATGCAGACCACTGCACTGAAGACACAGCAGCAGCAGCAGAGAGCAGAGAGGCCTCTGCAGCTGACCAATTTCATCTCAATTCCCACCATAACCCAGGGCAGCCAACATCATCCTGTAGGTCTCAACAAAAAAGCGAAGTAGCCCTGCCCATACAGAGCATAGGTGGGGTGCTAATCTCCACGTCCTGGCCATTGTGGCCTTATGGGGATAAACCACTATGGCCAGTTCGACGCCAGCCCAATGGTTAACTTCCCAACTGCTAAGCATCACCGCCTTTTGGCTGGTGCCAAATTATGCTGCTTGGTGACAGAGGCACATGGGTGCAAACAACTTGCCCTGAAGACAAAGACAGTGAACGGACATGCTGGGAGTTGAAACTCGTGACCTGTCGATCACAAATGCAATGCCCTAATGTTCAGCCACCAAGCCACAATGTTGGCTGAAAAAATATAAAAAAACAACATCCAGAAAATCACAGTGCCAAATGTTATTGAATGAAAAAATGCACTGATTACCATGCAGAATACCAGTATTTTTGATAACCGATAAAATGCCAATTACAATCAAGCACAATGTACTCAACGGAATCTGTGTGAGATCTTATAAAAATTTCAAAAACAATATCCTTTACTGCTGCACTGTCTATATCAGTTCCCCTGTAGACAGCCAAGCAGGTGGTTTTGCCAAATGTTGCGAAACAAAAACTGAACAGAATAGGGTGGTTCAATCCGATTTTTTAAAACCAAAACCAAACTGACTTTCGGTTTTTACGTGCAACAGCACGTAGAGCTAAGCGTGTCATAGCTATTGTCGAGGCATCCGTCCATCCATCCATCACACTGCAGTATTGTGTCAAAATGATGCAAGTTGGAATCACAAAATCTTCACTGTGGGCTGCCATAAGGACTCGTTTTTCATGGCAAAATTTAGTGCACATGTGTGCGAGAGTTCCCCTCAAACAATGACATCAAAGATGGATACCCCCAAAAACATTATCTTGCCGCTATTGGCTCGTCTAGTGTGAAAACGGCTGCAGAGAAGTACAGACATGTTGCTTATGTAACATGCACAAATCACGGGCTTTTTTTACTTAGTTTTATCAACATCGACGACCTTGAATGATTGTGAACCCCCAAAAGAATGGTTTTTGGGCCGCCAATTAAGCGGCCCTTTGTTGTGGGTGAATCAGCCAGAGGGCAAAAGCGCCAGGAGGTGAGTCATCCAAATGATGGTAAAAAGTGAATCGGCAGCAGGGTTATGGCTAGGGTTAGAAATGAGTTTAAGATTAGTGTTAAAATTAGGGTTAGAAATAAAGTTAGGGTTAAGAATAAGATTAGGAGATAGTTAAACTAACAAATTACAGCCTTTTTTCCAGCGTTATGGAAACATCCGCAGATCCAGAATCCGCTTTTTACCCGTAGCCGAATAAACATCATTATCACCATCATCATCAACGGATAGCCAGAAGCAGGCCAAAGGCCTCTATTTCTGTCCAAAGTAAATAACATTAACACAAATATCAACAAAAAACTAAACTAATACTGTTTTTACATTGACTTCCAGTACTAGATGACGGATTTGTAATCATAATACAAACTAAAACCACTAAAAATCATCCAGCTTGTTCTATTTTAATTAAGCTGTATTTTAATTAGCACTTAATTTGTTGGCAAGTGCTGAGTGCGTAAAAAACCATGAAAGATGTCCAGATGCCACCTGGACATCTTTCATGGTTTTTTACGCACTCAGCACTTGCCAACAAACAGACCTATCTGCATTTGACTTAGCCTTTTCAGATTAGGCCTACTGTTGAAGATAAGACGTGAAACACATTCTGAGTGCCGGCTCTCGTTTAGTCCAGGAACAGGTCAAAAGATGGGATGAGAAACTGGCCTTAACGCAACAAAATAATTACAAATCATTCTAATCCGCCATAAAATTCAAAATATTAATGCATACTTTTCAAGTTGCGTCAACCAGAAGATTCTTGGCCCAAGTCACTTCTCGGCAAATCCAAACATCGTCAAAATCAACACACTTGTTGTTATCACCGGAAATACACTACCGGTTGCATTGCAGCAGCAGCAGCCGCGGCCGAGCGAACAAAGTGTTAGTGAAGTTCTAAGAACTCAATAACAAATTAATCTCCAAACTTCTAATGTTAAAAACCTTTAGAATTCAGACCAAAATTGCGCAATGCATATAAAGTTGCAACATGCTTTATTGGTAATTGCATTTATTGTTAAATTATTTGATAATTTTTGGTTTATTTTATACAGCAATGTCTTGCCCAAATAAAACTTGTGAAATGTAAAATTTAAGAAAGAATAATACATACTGTAAATAATATAGTGTATGTTTTTATGGGTTGCAATTATTTGTTTGTTTTATTTACATTAAAACACAAAAATTCAAAACTTTAAAATGTTAAAAAATAAAAAAGTAACTTATCCAAAATTGTTTTTAATTTTTGTTTACCTCACTAGTTTAACTACAAATGTATTTATTTCGCAATTATATAGTCTACGTTTCTAGAGAAAGTGGGTGTGGCACGATGTGTGACAGAAAACGTTTGAAAAAGTTACAGAAATACATTGAACTAAGTGAATTACCGAAGTTCAGATCGTACGTTAAGCGCCACTCTGTTGATGTGATAGGATTATTGGACGAACACGGCAATTCGTTGCTTCATCTTTCGTGCAGATACGGCTGTGAAGTTATCCTTAGGTGAGTAGAGGGGTGTGGCACTATTCTCATTGCTGTGCTTCTCCGTTATTTAAAATAGAATGATCATTTTGAATAGTACAGTATACATTTCACTATTTCAGACGGAAAGTAGGGTTTGGCTTAATGCATATGAGATAAGATGTCATGAAATACCAGTAAATTTGTACAGGAGTTATTCTGTTTGCTTAACATTTCTAGTGTTTGCTGTCAGGTATTTACTAAAGAAGCAAGCTGATGTGTTGTTAAAGAACGAAGCAGGTGATCTTCCAATTCATCTAGCATGTCAGTATGCACAACAGGGTCATAAATATGGTAAGCTATTGATGGAAAATTATTTGTATTAGCCTGTCACTGCATTTTGTGCATACTGTGCGTTTTCATGCGATTTCTGCACAGTATATTGCATGTGTTCTTTATAAACAAAACACAAGTTAGCATTTTTTGGTTGGGTAGCATTTCGCTTAATCTCATTTTGCCTATTCTCGTTTCGCCTAATTTCATATCTCCTAATCCCATTTTGTTTAATCCCATTTCGCCTAATCTTTTCTTTTGATAGGCAGACCAACAACAACGACTTGCTTTGTCGTTTTTTTCTTTGTCTGTTTGACAAGCTTTGTTTTGTTGTTCATCATTTTTTTTGTACCATTTTTTTAGCCGACCTTTAAGCTGTGAGCTTGAAGGTCCATGGCCATGGTCAAACTCACTTGCGCAATTTCTGTAGATTTAAATTAGACATTCAACCTCGCATATATAATATGTCGATTTGAGCTTCATAAATATATGAAATTAATGCGTGAATTCAAACTAAATGCGGCATTACGTTACGTTATGCGAAATATTCTAATCTATCAGTGCCCGCAGTGACGTCATGACTCTAGCCCATATAGATCATGAATATTAATGGCTAGCCGACGACGCCATCATTCTAGGCTAGGCCATAGCCTATAGACGTCATGAATATTAATTCATGACGTCTATCGGCTAAACTCATGACGTCACCACAGGTCATCATGGTGGTGCGTTTTCTACGTCGTTTTCGTAGATCGTCGACTTCAAAGGTAAATTTTTCCATGTTGACAGAACACTGGGCGCCAATATTACTGTCAAAGTTATCATAAAATTCTGCACTTTCAGGAAAATGGATAAAATGCATATGTTAATTTTGGTGACCACGGACCTTTAAGGTCGACCCTTTGTCATCGTTGTCATCTGTCGGACGTAGGGGTTGTGGTCAGCCCCAGCTTAGTGACAGCTGAGAATTTTGTTTTCTATGTCATTTGTTTCTGCCATCACTACTGTACATGCACCTTCCCGCATTCTCATGCTTGACTATATAACAATTAGGAATATCATAAACTAGCAGATTTGATTCAGTTTCATGTTTAAATATTTTTCTTTTTGCTAGGCTTACTTTTTTGTATGGCAAAAAAGTGAAGTTTAAGGACAGAGTTATTTCACAAGGTAAAGCAATGAAACAAAACAGGTGTAGTGGATGATTTTTATATGGCTGGTGTTGTAGCAAAATATAGTAGCCTTGTACCAAAAATTATAAATATAGCTTTGGGCACTATAGTACCCCTAAAGAAGGCCAAATAACTTCAAAACTAGAGATGACATATGTTCACTTTTTTCGCTAAAAAGACTCATGAAAGATAGCAGATTCCAAAAATGCCACTTTGGAAAAATCCTTCTTTTGCGGAGGGTGGCATCTGCCCAAGGAGAGCTGATGCGTTTGTTTCACTTATTTTCCGGTTTTTAGGACAAGAAATCTTTGACCCTAAAACATTAAAGTGCGGGACTTGTGGAAAGTGCGGCTTTAAGTATGAGTCTGGTGATTTTTCTTAACCTCTCTAGTAATCCTGTCAAACAGAAAATTATACAGCCTTGTGCTAATTGTTTAAAGCTATTTTGTTCAGTCAGTATTTTCTGTAGGTCTGAATCCTTAATTCTGTCAGAGAGACTTTAACCCTGTTGAATTCTGTTGTGTTAGAGTTATGAAATTATTTCTCAGTATTTTAATTGTGTTAAGCAGAATGTTAGGGTTAAATGTTCGTTGTTCAGCTCAAATTGGCTTGAGTTGAAAATGGTAGGCTAGTTTTGCACGACTGTGAATATGCAAAGCCTCACAAGCTTGTCAAAGAGGCAAAGAAAAATATGACAAAGCAAGTCGTTGTTATTGGTCCGCCTATCAAGAAAAAAGATTGGGCGAAATGGGATTAGGCGAAATGAGATTAGGCGAAATGAGACAACACCCATTTTTTATTTAGACCTGGCTGTGTTAATACTGCGAAAATGTTTCTTTTTGTTTTACTGGCTTAGGCCTGTTGTCCCAGAGTTGTTTCAGGCTAGGCTACATTATACGACACAAGTACATTAAAATAGTGATATTGCTAAATAAGTTGAACTGTCAAATCAATGCGTTAACTTAATGCGTTCACACATTAAAGAATGCACATTAAAAAATTAATGCACTAAAAATTAATGCACATACGTAAATTTACTTAATTCTGTGAAGCAATCGAATAACATTCAAGTAATTAAAAATTGTTTTGTTACTGTTCTATCACTACTGTAATGGTCCTGCGACACAGGCACAACTTTGTTGGCTTCATTCCACTCACCCTCTCAATGTAGTTCACTTACAACATCAGCAATATTAATGATATGTTACTGATGCGTTATCTCATGCATTAAGAAATTAACACAATGTGTTATCGCATTAAAAATTAAATAAGATATTTCAAATTGATAATGAAACATTTTATATCTAATGATATAATGATAATGAAACACATTATATCTACATTAACAAAATAAGAAAATGTTTCAGATGCAGTTTGAATTTGAAATTGTCATTTGCTAACAGAAAAAGCATAAAGTTACTATTACATACAGGTGTTTTATTCTTGAATATATGCAACAAACATTAGCACAAAAATATACTGTCAACTTTTTGGTACTGAAACCGTTTCACTGGTTCACCGAAGTAAAATATCACTGTTTTAGTGTTGTTGATTACCTCGTTCTAGTTGAACAAAAGTCAGGAGTTATGGTAATAGTAGTGTTGCATGTTCATGTTCATGATGCATATGTTTGTTTAGCGGAGACTGATTTGGTACTACCTTTGATCAGACAGAATCCATCTTGTCTGGATGTTAAGAACAATGATGGACTAACTGCACGAGAGTTGTTGCAAGATTTCAAAGATCATATGAAACGAAAAGAACAGCCCCACCAGCCTGAAGTATTGAATTGAGCTACTGTTTTATCAGATTTACACCAAAGCTTCTTTTCAAATTTATTATTATTATCTTAAAATTGTTTTAGTCTCTGTACAAGATTTAGTGAAATTTGCTTTCTGTCATGCAAATTCATGCCATAATCAAGTTTTATACATTCGATCAGATATTACAATTTGGTTCTTTAACTGAGACTGATCTTTGGCATCTGTCAGTTTTGCTTCAAGTATAAATTTTACTTTTATTTAAGCTAATTACAACTTTTTTCAAGTTTATGCTTGCGATTACTTTTGATTTTTTCACAGCATTTGTTACTTATTGATTCATTGATCTTGTCTTAGTGATAGTAAATTGGGTCATCAAAATATAGTTAAAATGTATGATTTTATCCTGGCCTATGTTATTTTGCCAGTGTTGTTAAAATTGCAAAGACTTCTGGAATGTCACAACATATCCGTAGTGAATTAGTGATACACACTATGTTGCAGTATCTGTGCATTTTAGCTGTCAGCTGATGTTTGCAGCATTTCTGTGTGTAGGTTACATGCGGAAAAACTTCATTCTCATCTTCTGGTTCTGAGTCGGATACTACTTTTGAAGAAAAACTTGCGAGAGAAATGGAGGATGAGTACAGCATGGAGTGGGGCATTTATGAAGAAGGTACTTTTTATTTGTAGTTAATTAATTTTTGCAGGAACATACAATGTGTATTTGTAATGAACTTGCAGAATATGGTACATATAGTAGTAAAACAAGAAATCTGAGCTAATGCTCATAAGATGTGCGAGAGCCTATAGCTGTGTTCCTGTTTGCAGATAATCTATCTCCATCCATTTCATTGCAGTTCACTCTTCTGCAGCCGAAAGTTGTAAAAAAAACGCCATAAACCTTTATTTTGGGGTTCAAGGTCATTCAAGGTCATCAATGTTGATATTCCTAAGAAGCTCATTGCCAGTGCTTTTTATGATAAACAGCATGTCTGTGCCTATCTGCAACCGTTTTTACGCTAGACAAGCCAATAGCAGTAAAATAACCACTTTAGGGAATACCCCTCTTTGACACCCACGTAATGCAGGCTTCCTTGAATCTAGGGGGTTGTGACTTGTACTGCTAAAATTTAAATTTAATGGCAAAAATTTTGTATGCAGGTTGTCTCGGTTTATCTTCAGCCAACTCACTCTTGAAATGTGTAGCAGTGCAAAATCGTGAAAAATTCACTAAAATCCCCCATTTTGGGGGTTCAGGGTCATTCAAGGTCATCGACGTTTACATTCTCAAGAAGCTCATCGCCAGTGTATGTTATGATAAGCAGCATATCTGTGCCTTCCTTTACCTGCGGGGAGGGTGACCACAAAAGCGGCCACCCAGCACTGAGGCCACTTATGTCTGTGCCTATCTACAACCGTTTTTATGCTAGAGCAGCCAATAATGGCAAAATAATGATTTTTTTCAGAGGGGTGCCCCTCTTTCCACCCCTCGTTCGAAGGGATCCCTCTCACCCAGCGGCATAAATTTTGTCACGAAATACTAGAAACAATAGGCTATCATACGGTGAAAACCCGAAGTCTCTATCTCACGTGGGCTCCAGTTGGTACCGGGACATGACACCCAAAATAAACAGATGGACGGACAGAATTACCATAGCTAATACGTGCTATATCTAGCTATGCTAGCTCTCGCACGTAATGATTTTATTATTTGAAACTGCAGCATTACCCATATTACTTTGAGATGGTTACATCACTGACATAAGTTTGTCATTAATCTACCCTGTTATGCAAGCATATCGTTATAGTTATATAAAAAGTAGTTAAATAAGTAAGTGATTTATACAGTGCCAAAGTCTGTATAGACAGTTGCTTGCTGTATTATAGCTTTTCTGAGATAGAATGGTCTCAACCTAAAGATTAAGCCATTTTTGATGATACGCTGTTGCATTTCATATCTAATTAGTCCATGTATACTCTATAGCAATTGTCAAATTTGATTTTTTTTCCGCTTTTTCTTGGGTTTGTATTTTCTGTGTGATTTTGTAATGACAAGTGCAATGTTATGTTTATTTTGCAGATTATTACAGTTACGAGAGCGAATATGAGACGTGGAATGAATGGGCTGACCGAATGGCAAAGGAGTATGCTGCACGCTATCATGCTACCACAGCCACGATTCATCGTCTGAAAGCAACTGCAGACGCTAGCAGTACTACTAGCACTGCACCTGATGCTTCAGATGTACCAAGGATATCAGCGAGAAAACGCAAACTGTTTGATGAAAAGGCAAAGGCATTTGATGAGGAATGTCGACGGGAAAAGATCGGCCTTCAGAAACTCCACTACGAGCGTAATTGCATCGAATTGTACAAGTCTGGCTGTTCCTCTCCCATTGGGTACGATGACGTTCCGTGGCCCCACCCTGCTGAGAAGGAGTCCCCATTGAAAGATGCTGTCACTGAATTCCTGTTTAGTGACTTGAACCATGGATCGGACACTTACCGGTCGTATCTGCGACTGCAGCGGATACGCTGGCACCCGGACCGGTTCGCTCATCGGTGCAGTGGACGACTGAAAGACTCGGAGCGTGGGAAGATATTGGACAAAGTTAATGCGATCTCACAGATATTGAACAATCTGCAAGAGACTCTATCGTGTGGTCATTAGCTGCTTGCCTGTCATTGTTTTATAGCAGTGATTTTCAACCAGGTTTCCGCGGAATGCAAGGGTTCTGCGAACATCTGCTAAGGGTTCCGTGGCTGGTCAGTAAAAAGACAAAAAAAATAAGCTAGCTTGCAAAATTACGTCAGACCATGCTATAGAAGTAATAAGCACCATATACTTAGTTCCAACTTAGCACTTTTATCCGTTTACTTCTGCATACACTTTAGGTACCAGTATTTAAAAAATTTCAATTCCTAAAACGTTTTGCTTGAAAGACCCCCTGAGCTGCCCGAGGGCGTCCATATAAAGTGTAAAAGATCTGACGATATTTTTGGGGTTGGTGGAAAGAGACTAAATGGCTGTTGGTGAATACCATAATGTACTGCTGTCGACTAGCAGAGCTGGGCAAAATATTCCGTATAAAGTATTTGAAATACAAAAATACTTTTCAAAAAGTATTTCAAATACCAACATGCAAAATACTTTCTACTGAGTATTTCAAATACTAAATATCAAATACATATTTAAAAATACTCTTTTTCAAAAATACAAAATACTAGCAAAAACATCCTGACGCATAGTGAAAATTTTCTTCAAAAACGACCGGACACAGTGCCATCAAACAATCATTCAAGTCATAACAGCAGCTGAAAACAATAAAAATGCAAAGTCCTCAACAGAGTTCTCAATAGCACAACTCAATTGCACAAATTTTATGTAATGTACACAAACTACACATATTATGTAAATTAAAAAGTATTTTGGAAAAGTATTTTGAATGCAATATTTTCCAAATGCTGTTAAAGGCAACAACGTATTTAAAATACTGAAATACAGAATACTCAGCAGTGAGTATTTCAAATGACATACATTAGTCGCTAAAATGGTGCACATGACAGAAAGAAACAAGAGACAGAAAGAGTTGGAAAATTCACAAGCCAAGTTTTATGTGACAATTTGATGTTAACACTGTGTGAGTGTATGAACACTGAACCCTTTCATCACCTCTATGTACCATATTTGTTACCATTATATACGTAAAAAAACGTAAAGTCCTTCCCGAGCCTTACGGCCCATAGGGCGGCGCTGATCTCCGTTTCCTAAGGCCCTCAGCCAGACACCAGTTTTTACACTCCGAAACCACGGATACAGGGCCAGTGTATCGCGTGGTGTCCCTGTTTACGTCCCAGCGGTGAAGCCGGTACCAAATTATACTGCTTGGTGAACAGAGGCACGTGTGTGAACAACTTGCCTAAAGTCGTTACCCGGCAGTGTCCTGGTGCGGAGTCGAACCTGCGCCTCTGAGTTACCTCAGAATTACAAGTCCGACACGTTGCCGTTAGACTACCGAGCCACACACCATGTTATATAAGACTATAATAAATTAGTTCAAAAGTCAGACATATCAGCAAAAGTCCATCAGTCAGCAGTGGCAAAACAAGAAGTATTAAAAGGGTACGTATAGCTCTTTATCGGAAACCCATCATAGAGCTATGAAGCATCACCTATCATATGGAATAACGCACCCAACACAGGTAAATGCACCCTGCCTTAACCCCAGCAAGACAGGCCGGTAGATTATTTACCTACCCCAAAGGAACAGAAAGCTGAGTTGACCTTGGTGTTAGTTATATTGTGTCTGCAGACCCATTTGAGTAGTAACAACTTGACAGTGACCAGACCGGAGGTCAAACTCCAACCATAAGTATGACAACATTCTAACCATTATTCCAACAGGCCAGTTGTAACAAATAACAGAATCAATCAAAACTAATACAAACAATGACAAATGAGATCATCAAATCATATGATCATAAAATACTATCACTATGGTCACATTGTACGAAAATAGTGAAAATCAATGAGTAGTCCTGAAATGTGGCAGATGCCGAGAACTCAGTGGTTTAATTAAAACGCTGCTGAAATTTCTGGATAACGTTGTACTATGCTTTAAAACTAGACCTGTCAAAAAGAATTAAAACACATTAAAAAAACACACATACATAAATTTACTTAATTCTGTGAAGCAGGAGTTCCAATATTCCATTAAACAGTGGTTATTTGACAAGTGAATAATATTCAAGTAAATAAAAGTGACGTGGTTGCCATTCTATTGCTACTGTCATGGTCCTGTGACACAGCCACGAGTTTGCCGATCATCATTTTGGTCAACTTCTCGATGTACAGGGTGGTCCAAAAAAACATACCCAGTTTTATTTTGGGATAACTTCGGTAATTCGGCACCGATTTTAACCATTCTTTCACAGTTACAAGCAGAAATTTACAGCGCGTAAACGTAAAGTTTTTTTCACCCACCACACCTTTATTGTGTGACCACATTATCTAGCAAAACAGTTCTCAGTTTGTAAGCCCATGATCAAACAGCGATCATCCTTTGTTATTCTGCCCATATCAAACGATTTATTCTAAAAATTATTACTGGTAAACAAAGTAAATAAACACAATATGACGTAACAATGACGTCACAAGG
>Ga0209367_1007501_pt1 | contig 15034 bp, 10 predicted proteins | sample WorMetLIZISLAND2_FD_187412 | JGI IMG/M metagenome (GOLD analysis project Ga0209367, IMG submission 187412) | Marine gutless worms symbiont microbial communities from Max Planck institute for Marine Microbiology, Germany - Olavius geniculatus... ... | reverse complement strand
CCCTAATTTCCCCCCCCAGTCGGACTTAGGGCGCCGGGCGGACTCACGTTGGGCTTTGCCCCAAATTTCTAGTTGATTCTAACTTGAACAAAAATTATCAGATTTTTATAATTTTTGGTGTGAATATTCCTGATGCACCTTGCCATTAAATGGCCATTCAGTTTTTCGCCTCACCCAATGTTTGTTTCTGCTCTACCTTTGGAAAGAAAACCAAGAGAAAGATGCCTCAAAATATGCAAAAAAGTGAAGAAAAAAACATCCCCAACATTATTGACTGTAACCTGAAGCATGATTATCAGATTTCAGTAATTTTTGGCCCCAATACTTTTTTACAGAATTGGCTATTAAATTACTGTTTAAGTTTTCACCTCACCCAGTGTCTGCTTCTGCACTACCTGGGGAAATCAGACCAAGCAAAATACGCGTTGAAATGATAAAAAAATGTTGATAAATACCATCTATCCTGATCTGTGACCCCAAGAGCTAGTTGATCACAAGGTTTGACTGTCCTGCAGCAGTGTGTCTAACAGATGACGATCAGGAATGTTCATTCAAGAAGCGACTGGTGAAGTCTGGATTAGTCTAGAGCAGTGCTGTCCAACCTTTTTGACACCGCGGGCCACATAGTCAATTTTCCACTAGCTGGCAGGCCGCAATTAAGGGGGGCCATGGCGAGCCTATAAGGGGGGTCTGGGGACGGAGTCTCCAGCGGGATCCAGGGGCAGAGCCCCTGGTCAGGGGGTCAGGGGGGCAAAGCCCCCCTGAAGCTGAAACACTTTTTGCTTCCGAATGTTCAATGGAAACCGCAAATTCGCCCATTTTTCTGAAATTTGGAAACGCAAAAACCATCAAACATTGTTGAATTTTGCAAGTTGATTTCATCTGACTAATCACCGGACCAAAACTACAATCTATGTGGGACGGTGGCGGGCCACATGAAATCCCCTCGCGGCCGCAGGCCGCGGGTTGGACAGCACTGGTCTAGAGCATCACATTATCGATAACTGCTATCAATAAATGGAGAAATCATCTCCATGCTTGTGATTGCACAATTGGCCAACATTTTGATAAATTTTATTGCAGGCAGCTGATAAATGAAACAGTTAGATAAATTGTCAGCCAAAGTGTCAAAAATGTAAACAAAATGTGTTTATGTGCGTTATTTACATAAAAGTAATATTACCACTTCAGATAAAAATGCAATATTTCATTAGTTCTGATTTCTGCAAGTAGTGCAGAAACATACGATGGGTGACGTGGGAACCTGCATAATAATTTGATGGCTAGTTGTCTCGGGAATGTTCTTGCTAAAAAAATTATTAAAATTCGATAATCCTTTTTCAAGTTACAATCAAAAATGTTTGGGATGTTTTTTGAGACACAGTGTATATTCTCTGTTGTGGGTATATGACATTACAGAGGAAAATGTTCAGCAGAAGAATGGACCAGCTGAAAGTTACAACCCGTGGCCTGGCTATATGTTCACCGGAAAGTTGCGACCTTTTCCAGTGGTGAGTGTTGTTGAGATGAAAATCAGGTGTGTTGACATTACCCCGTGAGTGGGGTCTGTCCTGCTGCTTAGTTTGTGAAGTAGTTATGTGCTACGATGTTTGGATGCTTTATTTTAGCATTGCATTTCATTTATTGTGAAATGTTAGATTGTGTAATGTCAAGTAAAAGTGAATTATGCTGCTCCAGTGACAGTAGTAGTTAATCTGTTTGTAATCTTACTGTGTGTGTTTTCAGAGTGCATATCGCCCTGTGCCGGCACACATACCGCGACCAGACTACGCTGACCACCCTGAAGGTGCATTTATTTATGTTTTTACTACACTTCTGATGTTCTGATGTAATGCGATTCGACGATGTTGACCATCATGATATCAGCATTAGGTGTTTAGATGATATTGGTGGTTAAATTGCAACATGGAGGTTTTGTACTGACAGTATTTGGTATTTTCGGGAGAAATGAAATTGTATTGGCAGTATTTGACAGATGCCATGTGCACATTAAAACTCTGCATTATGTATACCATACATGTATGTATATACAAATGCAATATTTATATTGTGCACAAACTGCACATAGTCTGTCAAATTGTGAATGGGAATTAGTTACAACTATAAAATGCATAGTAATGTTCTTACACTACCTGATAATTCATCAACATCTGTATGGTAAGCTGCAGATTTACGTTAATTGAACTGCTTTAAATACAAACTTTCAGAACTAACTGAAATTCTGCTAACAGTTTTTGGTAAGTTTTGGCGCTTAACATAATACTGCATCTGCAGCTTAGAGGTGGAGTCCCTGCATTTCTGGCAGGAACACTATGAAGCAGCTCTGAACCACCCACTGGCCCCATGCTCCACTGTTCTTGAGAATGAGGCTGCTCAAGCTTTCGCCGACCGTGACATGTCTGTCGATGAACCACCTCTTGGAGAAGTCACAAGAGCCATATCAAAACTCAAGATTGGTCGTGCAGCCGGACCCGATGGTATCCCACGTGAGCTACTCAAATGTGCGATCAGTCCTGTCACCATGGCTTTGCATACACTGTTTATCCAGGTAAGGAAATCAGAACATATTCTTTCCGACTGGAGGTACGGTATTTTGATCGCACTGTACAAGGGCAAAGGCTTCAGGTCAGTGTGCAGCAACTATCGCATTACTCTCTGTTTCTGGAAAAATCTTTGCAAATGTATTGCTGGCACGTATGCAACCAGTAGTCAATATGACCCAGTGCCCAGAACAGTTTATCTTCGTTGCAGGTCGCTCAACGATAGACGCCATATTAGCGTTACGCCTGTTATCCAATTCACACGGTGAATTCGATCATCCGCTGAATATGGCATACCTCAACATTAATTAAGGCAGCTCCATCGACAGATAAGCCTTGTGGAAGGCACTGTACAGTCAACGCATACCAGATGCTGTACTGAAGCTCATCACGTCACTTCCAAACGAAAACACGGGTGCCCAAGTCCATCTCGGCCAGAATCATTCAAACCGTCTTCAGATGACGTCCGGCGTGAGACAAGGCTGCGTCCTTGCACCAGCTCTGTTCAGGATCGCTATCAATTGGATTCTACGCCACATGACGGTAAAGCCCGAGATAGCAGTGGGCATGATCATTTCGGTGACCTCATATACGTTGACAATACGGCTTTTCTCGTCAAGTTGGCAGCTGAAGCTGTCTCTAGCCTGAACGGCTTCACAGTGTTCCAACTGGTCTTGAAAAGTCCTGAAATTTGACTTTTCATTTTTCAGGACTTGAAAAGTCCTGAAATTGGACATGGGTGCTGAAAAACTCATGAAAAAGTTTTGATTTTTGCTAATGTTATCCTGAAAAACCAAGATACTGAATCCGTAATGAGTGACATTGTGACAATGTAAATAGCACCAGGTTCTGATTTTTGAGACGTTTTTATATCAATATTATGTGCTTGATTGACATACATCATTAATCTGTCAGGTAATACTTTATGTATACTTCGTGTATCATGTTTTCTCACTAAAATAACTCAGGTGCTTGTAGTTTAGCCAAGTGCATCATTTCTTGTTTTTATGGCACTGAAAAAGTCCTGAAAAAGACCTGAATTTTGATTCTCTCAATTGAATGGGAACCCTGGATTCAGTGCACTTGGCCTTCGGGTTTTGTGGCCAAAAACAAAACTGCAGAATCTCAGTACCAGTACCTAGCCACCAGCCATCATAGTAGATGGAAACACAGTTGACAGAGTGGAACCATGTATCTACTTGGGCAGTGTCCTCTCTTCCGACGGTTACTCTAGTCCAGACATTAACAGACGTATTGGTTTAGCATCATCAGTTATGTCAGCACTTATTCACATCTGGAAGGATCAGCATCTTTCACTGACCACAAAAACCCGTATTTATCAGGCCTTAGTGATATCTGTATTACTGTATGCAGCCGAAACTTGGACTCTTCTCGATGCTGATTCCATAGCCCTTGAGGCATGTCATATAAAATGTCAGAGGCAGCTCCTGCAAATCAAATTGCAACAGTTCATTTGGAACAATGAGAGTTCACCGGTCTGCCATCGATCTGTCGCCGCAACTCTCTTCGGTCGCGTTGCCAGGTTGCAAGAGGACGTTCCAGCTCACAAGGCACTCAACTGCCACGTCGACATATCGCTTGGATGTCCACCAAGTAGCCAATGGAGTCGCCACCCAGGCCATTTTCACAACAGATGGGTTGACCAGCTTCGGTGAGACAACAACCTCCCGCCCGCTGTTCTCTGGAGGTGTGCAGTCAGTTGTGATCACCACGGGGTGACGCTATGGCCTCTACCGACTAAGGGCGCATTGCACCAACGTCGTTCAACTTTGAACCCAGGTCAAATCTGAATTTGAACCTAGTTCAGCCATAAAATGCGTTGCACCAAAGTGGTTCAAGTGTTGATCTCCGTTTAATTCTCAACTGCCATCTGACCACCGATCAAATAGGCAATAAATATTTTCCATTCATTGAGACACAGTGTAGTTATATACTTGATTGAAGTATTTAATATCTAATTATGATTAATACACATAGGTTTTCCGACATCAGAGCGGGCAATTCGTGGCTCAACAAACATTGAAACTTTGACTGATGAAGACCAGGAGCTGCTAAGAGTCGCTTGCAAGGCATTTTAATTTGATTTCTTATTTTTTTCGTATCTGTTTTTTATTGTAGTTTTCTTATGTCAGTTGCGCATGCATATAAAATGGTACACTTTTGCAAATGTAATTTAGCTGTAACCACAGGCCCATTGCTTTTTAATATCAATGACTCAAGGCATCTCATAAGTGAGAACTTTCCATGAATCTTCATTCTCCATAAAACACATCATCACTAACCACTGAACTACAACTGTTGTCTTTCCATGTGAAGTAGCTATTGGATGGAAATAACAGTATTCTAACAGAATTTCAACTTTATTATCCATTATTTTGCATATTACTGAAAAGCCTTGGTGGTGGCATTGTATTTGCAGTGAGCTGAGAGCTCTGCATAGTATGTTGAACGTTGATTGAACATTCAGCTATTAGTTAATGCAGCATTATGTCATGCTGAGCTAATTGATGTAAACTTTGATTGACAGCTTGGCCGAGAGGTGCTGGATGAGGCTGCTAAAACTATTGCCGTCGGCGTTTCAACTGACGAAATTGATCGAATTGTACACGAGGTGAGACACTCACACTCTGCGTGTAAGTGGGACTTGTGAAAGTAGTTGGTAATTAGAGGCACCACCAAAATGTGTCTTTATTTTAGAACGTTAAATTATAACGCAGTTTCAAATTTCGGCAGATCTAGAAGTCTGTCAACATTATAACGTGCTGCTGCCGTCAACTGAATGAAGGTAAAAAATTGGTTGAGATGAGGGGAATGGCCATTAGTTTTTAGCCTCTAACGTACTCTTTTTAATGTTTTGGCCCTGAATGACTGTGTAAAATTTGAGCAAAATTCATCCTACTTTTTGACTAATCTGATTGATAGGTAAATGGAAAGCCAGATAGAAATGGTAAAACATTACATTCTGCTGTTGCTGACTGAAACTAAGAGATTTTGGTATAAGTCCTCATGTTTGTTATATTTTGCGCATTTTTGTGATTACAAGCTTTGCTTATTTTAGTTCTTGATGCCAAAAGAAGTTGAAATTTGCGTGTTTTTCTGCTGGGAATTGTTAACTTGATGACATGTAACTTTATTGAAACATGGTCAGTTGAATGCACTTGAGTCTGTGTCTGTCAAGATTTAACTAATTAATGTGCATAATGTGTGGATAATTGTAGGCGTGTGTAGAACGCGAGTGCTATCCATCGCCACTCAATTACTATAACTTTCCCAAGTCATGCTGCACGTGAGTTTTTTTTCGACTTTTTCATGTTATCTCAATGCGGGGCTCAGACATTGCATTTTTTGACTTGCTGTGTAGAGCATACTACACTTTGATTTAATGGGGTGTTTACTGTAATGCTGGACGTTTGCTGGATCGTGTAAACACCCTATAATCAAGATTGTGGCTTGGCACAAAAACTCTATGCAGCCAGACAATTGGTGGCGTGTCGTAGTCGGTAGCGCGTTTCGGCCGAAACAAAGTTACTCTACGCCGGGCCCGGTTAGTACTGCAATGGGTGACTGTTTGCGGGCAGGTAAACCATCTTGGTGCAAAGCCTGCCAGCTAGATCGACTCAGCCTCCTACCCTCCGTGGGATGGTAAAATGAGTAGTAACTCATTTACATGAGTTACGGAAAGTGGGGACCTTGGTACAGCTGACTGGGGTTGCCTAGCTGGCCGCTGTGCCAGCCTGTGTCTGCAGGCTGCACATGGTGGCCGTGCGGCGGGCAGCTCTGGTTAGTGACGAAAAGCACATTAGAGGCGTGCGCATGCTTGCGACGATGCGCTATACAAATTGACGAATTTTCTAAAGAGTATTGGTAAACAGTTAAGAGATACCAAAAACTTATATGTTTTTTATGCTAACATTGTTTATCAACCATTCCGATCTCATGAATAATTAAATAATATTTGATGATGTGGGTGATAGTACAGTCAACAGATGAAGTGATATGTATGCTATTTTCATCCATACTGCTGATATATGAAAGCACATTATCAAAATCACTAAAGTTGGTGATTCATTAAACATAATCATGTATTTGTTTTTACATGCAAAGCAAAATGCTTCACGCATCTTAGCCATTGTCGAGGTGTCCGTTCGTCTGTTTGTCCACACTGCAGTATTTTATCAAAACGGTGCAAGCTAGGATCATGAAATCTTCACTGTGGGCTGCCCCAAGGACTAGTTTATCATGACGAAATTTTGTTCCCCTGCATGAGAGGGTTCCCCTTAAACAAGGGCATGAAATACAGGTATCCCCCTAAAAAGTCCTTATTTTACCACTATTGACTCATATAACACCAAATACTTAGCGTTAAATGTATTTCTTTTTTACACGCTGCACACTAATTGCTTAGGTGGAGGACGCGTGTCATGTGAGCTTTGCTCAAATTGTTATTACCACAAATGCATTTGTTTACCATAGATTGTGAATAAATGTGCATTTATTAAGATAATATCTTTTCACTCCACCATGATGTGATAAAGTCTCAAGCGGGCTCATAGAAGCCAGACTTTAAGTAAACTGAGGTAAACCTGTATGTGATTGCCAGGTCTATAAATGAAGTGATTTGTCACGGGATTCCCGACCAGCGAAAGCTTCAAGACGGAGACATCATTAATGGTACATGATGCTGCGTTACTTCATGGCTGCTAACAATCTGACTTCACTTGCCCACTGTATCTTGCATTTAATTTAATTTTAACGCCAGCATGCTATATTTTCATATTACTTTTCAAGACATTGAATATGTTCTTTCTCTGACTCAAATGATCTTATAATTACATACTACTTGCTGTGCTTGAAATACTGTTACTGCTGCTGTTGCTAAAGGTGATGCCAATTTTTATTTACCCAGCAGACCACCATTTTCACCTGAAACAAATTAAACCGAGCTTCCCGCAGGTGTCAGAGGAAAAATCTTTTACGGATTTTAGCCAGACAGGATTTTTACTATGCCGATTGCATATGTTAAGGTGTGTGTCAAATGCTTACAGATAAGCTGTGCATCATCATATTTTGCTTTCTAGCATTTTGATTTAATTTATGTGTCATATGCATGGAGTTGAGCTGTGTGTCAAGTAGACATAAAGTGCTGTGTGTGGTTTTGTGAACTGCTGTAGTTGACATCACAACGTATCATCGTGGTTTCCACGGCGACCTCAATGAGACAATGTTTGTTGGTGCTGTATCTGACCGAGCGAAGCTGCTGGTTCAGACCACACACGAATGCCTTGCCAGAGCCATCGCTGCCGGTAATCATCTCATTATGTGCTCCCATCTCCGAAATGATCTATACTGTGTGAGGCATGACGTTAAACCCTATTCACTCACTCACTCACTCACTCGCTTATTACCTGACTGTTTCAACAGGGCACAGTACCAGTTTTTTGCCCGTTGATCTGTTTAGTGGCATCGTGGCCGTAAATTTTGGGCTGTCATAAAATTGTTGGAAAATCTTTTTATTGTCAGAAAACTTTGGTTCAGAAATGCAAAATTTGCGGATTAAAAACCCATTTTGGGAAAATTTAGAGTCAGAATTGTAATTTTGAGCACCCTTGACCTCTTCTGTTGGCAATTAGCGGCTGTCTGTTGGAATTCCATCGCAAAATTTAAATTCCTGCCCTCTCATATTTTTTAACCCATGACGCTGCTAAGTCTGTTCATCTTTCCCACACATACTCATAGCTCGATAAGTAAGTCGTAAAAAAAAACAAAATTGCCGTGAAAGTTACCCAGGGTGAGTGTAACTGGGATGCCAATTTCTAAAAGGTCATTAATAGTTTTAGGATTGTGCAGTTAGAAAGATGGCTGCAAAGTGTGTCAGCGCTGGGTCTGTACATATTTTTCTAGTTGCATCATTATTTAGTCATAGCTGATTGCTATTTTTACTCTACATGTGCTACGTTCCTAACATAGCGAAGAGGAGTATATGAGATCAGTGTAATACTGACGACTGACTGACCTCTGTTCCTGGAAGCGCCTTCCTGGAAGAACTTCAAACGTCCATATCTCAGCAATCGTTTATCCAATCCACTTCCAGTTTGTTTTAGGGTGGGGTTGTCGGGGTCGGCCAATTTAACATGCCATTTATATTTATACCCAGTTGACCCCTGTTGCCATAGCATTGAAAGTTGGGACAAAATGAGCTATAACTCGGCTTCTGCAAGAGATATCTGCGAGATCTTTGCATCCATGGGGGTGTTGGGGATGGGCCGTCGAACGCTGCAAACCAAGTTTTTCCCCAACTGACCCTTGTCGCCATGGCAACAAAATGGGCTATAACTTGGCTTCTGTAAAAGATATGTCTCAGTGCTTTAGTTGCAGTTGTAGCAGTAGTAATACTGTAGTAGTACACTTACTTACTTAGGACATTGGGCGCCATGTGCTTCTGTTTGTAGCTACAGCCCGGATGCTGTTAAAAATCGACTCCTCAGTCCACCAGGTCTTCTTTAAATGTAGATCGCCAAATCTTCGTTGGGCGACCTCGTCATTTGCCACTACCACGAGGGGTCCATGGCATGGCGTAATTGGCTGGTCGTACAGGTGGCATCCTGTAGTAGTAGTAGTAGTAGTATCAGCGTTTAGTGTGCGTGGAGTATACATTAGATTGGTTACAATCTAAAGTATTTCTTGTTATTATACTGTAAGATTCGTAAAGCTTGTATTGTCTGCAATTGGCAGTTAAGATGCTGGTGGTTTTGTGAGCAGTGCAGCGATGACTGGCTATTACTTAGCATATGTGCAGACAACTGTACGTGTGTATGTAATGTTGTCATGTTCAGTCCGGCCGGGAGCGCGGTATCGGGAGATGGGAGACATCATTCAGAAGCATGCCCAGTCCAACGGCTTCTCCGTCGTACGCAGCTATTGTGGCCACGGTATTCACAGGTGACTGATTGAATCTAGACTAGACCATGTCTGCTGCGTATTTTGCGTTTTTGTTCACGGGAAGTTGTATATTGTTGCGAACTAGATTTGTTTATCTGCTCAAGATGGCTAGCCCACATAAGCTTGGGCTTTCTCTAGCGGGCTGACATGGTTAAGCTGTTTGTGTTATTCTGAACATATTATTTATTTGGCATAGTTAATTTACTTTATATTCTGTCTGTTCGCTGATGTTTAATGCTAGAAGCAGTCTGGCAGATGGCATTGGGCCAATATTATGCTTGTATTTTATGAATGTCTTTGAATAAACTTGTGCTTAGAATCAGCAGTTGATATCAAATTACAGCTTTTATTACAAAGTCATTTTGAAGAAAGCAACAGCATTGTCGACACTCAACAAGCAGTCAATAAAGAGATAGTTTGGTGAATTTGTATTGCTTTTAACAGGAATGTCATTATTGTTGAGATATTGTCATAAGTTCTTTGCATCATGCTTGAATTGTTTTAAAAGTAAAATAATAACTATGGAATGGACTCTTTAGGTTTATTTGCTGCATTTCTCAACCTAGCAAGTAGTTTTTTATTAGTTTATTTTATCTTTATTAATTGAATTTGTTTATATCTGTGTGATACGGTGTTTACCTTCTGTATTCTCAGTCAAGTTATGCGTGAGTGAAAGACCATTGGAGAATGGTGGAAGCATGGTGGGTGGTCTCGTCATTTGTTCTGTGTATTGTGTGGTCACAGGTTGTTTCACACAGCACCGAGTGTTCCGCATTATGCAAGTACGTCACACACGTGTCATCATCAACTCCTCAACTTCATTGATATTTTACTAACTGTAACATAAACCTGATAAAGCAATATAGAAACTATAGAATAACTGAAACATAGTATGTGAAACTACATAAAAAGATAACTAGAAGGACACTTTGAGAGCGCAAGCATCCGCCAACGTTGTGAGTTTTGTCCATTGCGTTCACCAGATTGGCACCATAACAAAATGTCCACTCTCTTGCAGTAGTAGAGATTACTTTGATCCTATTGTTGATCTGGATTGCCAATAAAATCTTACCACTGCTGAATTGCGCCAGATTTAATCTTCCCTGAAAATTTTAGCCAAATCCGCGTGTAACTTGTCATGCAATCCTGCCAACAAACCAACAAATAACAAAAAATTTAAGCTAATGCTCACGAGACGCGCGAAAGCCTGTAGCAGTTTCTGTTCACAGACTGTCAGTCTATCTGCAGCCATTTCATCGCAGTTCATTCTTGGAGTGTGTGCTGCAGCCGAAAATCACAAAAGTCAATAAAAACCCCTCATTTTGGAAGTTCTGGGTCTTTCAAATCATTGATGTTGATACGACTGAAAAGCTTGTCACTAGTGCTTGTTGTGATAGGCAGCATGCCCATGCCTATCTGCAACCGTTTTCACGAAAGACTAGCCAAAAGTGGTAAAATAACGACTTTTATGGTGGTACCACTCTGATGCCATAGTGCGCAGCTTTCCTTAAACCTACAAAATTGAGACTTGCACCTTCGAAATCTACGTTCAATGCTGAAAATTTCATGTGCAGCTTCTCCATGTCTGTCTCAATTGATTTCGGTGCAATTCGCTCTTGGAATATGTCCTGCAGCCCGAAATTGCCAAAAATCCATAAAACCCCCTATTTTGGCGTTCAAGGTCAAGGTCATGCAAGGTCATTGAATTTGGTGGCAATCGAGAGCCAGTGTACAACTTTCTATTAGTGATTAATAGTAACCTAGGCCCTATCTTGCACCATTCGTGAGATACAGCGACTTATTGGCCAAAAATCGCAAATTTTGCCCACCCCCTCTCATTTAGCACCCTCGTTCGGGGTGACTGTCTTCGAATTTATGGAAAAGCTTCATGGTTCCTGAAACTAGAGTCTTTCAGGCAGCCAACTGTGAAGATTGGTAATACTAGCTTGCACTGCTTTGGACTGATCCACCCGTGTGAAGGATAGATGGAAGGACAGACGGACAGAATTGCGATGGCTTAGTCGTGCTAAAGCAGTAGCTGATTTGCGCGTAAAAATTAACAGTTTTCAAGAAGTTGCAGCTTTTTTGATCATATCGTTTAGTATTTACCAGTGGATTTTGTGCTGCTGAATTTAGTTAGAGTCTTTCGTGTGTCTATAAATGCAGTGATGGACTGTAGTCAATGCTCGAGCACTGGATTTGTGTGTTGTATTTCAATGTTATTAACTGTCTGTGACCGTACAGAGAACAAAGGCGTGGGAGTGATGAAGCCTGGACACTCATTTACCATAGAACCAATGATCAACGAAGGTCAGTGTACACTAATAACTGTATTAATTATTCTTTCGTTACAGTTGATGGCTCATCGTATTGCCAGGTAAAAAAGACATGTCCAGGATTACTTGCAGCTACTGACAGACAGCCATCAATCGATTTGAATTTGAAACTCACAACAGCTTGTCATGGGAGATTCAGAGGTGATAAGAAATGCTGGTGAATTCATTGTTTACCATTAATGTTGGAGCAGTTTCGGTGTTTTGTCACTTTGCTTAGTGAGAGGCCGGACATCAAGCTTTTGAAGTTCCCAGTTGATTTATCTGTACACAAAATTTACTTATCAGCCAGACCTTCCAGGAGATCTGGTGCAGTTGGCGTAAGTTTGAGTGTCAGTAGTAAATTTGTGTCGTAATAAAATGTGTGTACCGAGTAGTTCAGTTTTATTTTGCATTTACATATCTGTTGTGCTGCATACTCCGGTATCCAGTGAAATGCAGTACCTGCAGTTATTTCTAGGCCACTGAGAATCCCGATGCCCGAATGTAGTTTGTTGGTGTCACAATGCTGTTGAGCTGATGTGTGCATTGCAGGGCTGGAAAGTTGGTCGGAAAAAAATTAGGTTTTCTTTGGTTCTTTGAGAGTCTGGAAAACCTCAAAAGTTCGATTTTTAGGTCTTTTTTGTTTGTTGTGAAATTTATTGCATATCATATTATTACTTCATATTTCAATTTGGATTTTTGATTACTTCATCTTGCTATAATTTCAAGAAAACAGTGTGATTATGTGACAGACACTCACAGGGTGTATAAGATGTTTTTCTAGGTCATAATTTTGTACACGGTGTTCACTGGACACTAGACCAGAAAAATCTTTTTAAAATTTGTTTTTTTCTCAACCCTGGTGCATAGTGAGCAGCAAGATTAAAGAGTATTGCGATTAGCAGTGTTGTTTTAGTGAGCACACTGTGTGCGTATTAGGAACATGGCGTGATCAGACGTGGCCTGACAACTGGACGTCAGTAACACAAGATGGTCGTCTCTCGGCTCAGTTTGAGCACACCTTGCTTGTCACGGAGAGCGGGTGTGACATTCTCACGAAACGACTCGACCGCGACGGACAGCCGTACTTTATGGACAACTTGTAGGCACAACATCCAGTTCACCCCGCAGCCTTGATTTTCACTTCAACATACGGCTGTACTTTACTGCCACCTTGTAGCCATCTTTCTACTTTGCTTTATGTTGTTGCTATAACTGTAGGAAATTAAAAATCCAACATGGAGAGCTGTGAACGTGGAAGATGTAGGAATGAAAGCTATGGAATAGTAGCGATGGAGGGCAGGGTGGGAGTCAGATTGAGTTGGGAAAAGATAACGAAATATTGACGTGAAATTGCATCGATTCCTGCATTTTCCGGCTTTTCAGCTCCGAATTTTCAACCACTTGATCCATTTTGTGTCATGTTTTTTTTCTCTCTTGCAATTCTAAGTATTGTGCTGGTTTGCATCCTTCACTTTTTCCCTATCTTGCCAGTTTCGGGAAAATTTCTATTAGGCTACTGCAGTTTTTACTGTAATTGACTCAACAAATTCGGCATTTTTTGCATTCAATTTTTCGGTTACCTTATAGGCCGTGTTGTTGCAATACATGTTGATGACACTGCAGTAATTATTATAGCGATGCATCAGCATTGTTCCTGTTGCTGATTGTTAAAATAATATTTTCAGTGCTGGTGTTGGCAAGGCATAGTTTATAACAGTGTGTTGTTATTTTGTGTAATAAAGCTGTATTTCTTGGCTTGTTAGGCAGTTTTGTGTTTTCTCCATTTGCTGATGATTTTCGTCAGTGTTTTGTTTTTAGCTGTCGGCTTGCGTTGCACTCTGTGATTAATGCTTGTCATCGAAATAATTATTTATTTACAGTAGTGATAAAACGGCAACTACAGTTTAGTTACTTGAATTTATTCGATTATCAAATAACCACAGTTTAACGGAATATTAGAACTTTTGCTTTACAGAATTTAGTAAATTACAATAAATTTACATATGTGTGTTAATTATTTGTAACGTGTGTTAATTTTTTTAATGCACATAAATTTATTAACACATTAATGCATTAATTTGTCAGCTCTAATTTTTATATTATTATTATTATCTTCAGAAAATTAACACAAGTAGACTTAGGCTTAAAAACAGTGAAAAATAATACTGGCAAAGCCATGTGTCTTGAACTAAATGGGATTGACTTATTTATTGGTAGGGAAGGGGGAAGGCCGGAAGAAAAAATCTCACACATAAAGGGGGATGCAGAGTAACTGAATGTGGCATTGATAATATTATGAAAAACTAATTTTGTAATTAAATTCAGTTGCTTAAGCTTAAAAAATAAGGTTTTTTCACGTTTGATTTGCCTGGTTGTTGTGAAGTTTTGGCAGGCCGAAAAATACCTGCCTGGCCGCACTGATGCAACGCTACACTCAGAGTTTAATTTCAGGTTCTCCAGCCAAGAGGTGCAATTGCACTTTGATTACACTTTTCCATAGTTAACAGCTCCGGACGTACATTACATTACATTATGTGTTACACAAAATCGGCCAAAAGGCTACTGATTGAATTTTGCAAAAATTGCAATTGGTGCAAATTCATTGACATGGACCGGGCAGGAAAACGGGTTCGGTCAGAAAACAGACCCGGTTCATGGCGGGTGGGCCTGTCTGTGTTGTAATGCTGATGAACCGTCATGTCTGGCATGAATCTACGATGTTTCATTTCTATAGTGTGCTTCACACAAATCGCATTTGCCTAAAAATTATTATAAACTGTTAAAACAATAAACGAACAATTCTCGACACAGAGACAGCTAAACTAAGCACAGATATTCGACAGCAAGCACAATAACAGTTCTATTAAGTCTATGTTGTTACACTGCACAGTTAGCTGCACTTCACAGCAAACTAGAAAGATTGTCGGCCGAGTGCCGACATGCGGTCGTCCGGCTAGAACTAACCCAAACCCTGATCTTTGACCTACTGACTACATCGCTTACTCGTGTTCTGGGGAACGTTTCTACCATTTTTGTGGTGTTTTCGAGTCAGCAATCTCTAGCTACGGGGAGTAGACTGACAGATGAATGGGCCACAGCGGGGCCATGGGAAACATTCTCGCGGGCGAGAAAAGTTTTGAATTTGTTTTTTTCTTCAAAATAGTGCATTCTGGTGTAGGCTACGTTATATTTCTG
>Ga0209367_1007500_pt1 | contig 15035 bp, 9 predicted proteins | sample WorMetLIZISLAND2_FD_187412 | JGI IMG/M metagenome (GOLD analysis project Ga0209367, IMG submission 187412) | Marine gutless worms symbiont microbial communities from Max Planck institute for Marine Microbiology, Germany - Olavius geniculatus... ... | reverse complement strand
GCGTCAAAGACAGCTACCCTCCTAAAAAGTGGTTATTTTACCGCAATTTTCTCGCGTAGCGTAAAAATGGTGGCAGATAGGTACATACATGCTGCTTATCATAACAAGCACTGGTGACAGGCTTTTGGGATTTTTCAACATCGATGACCTTGAACGACCTTGAACCTTAAAAATATTGATTTTAAGCGATTTTTTGGCGATTTTTGGCTGCAGGAAGGGAAAGGGAAGGTGGAAGGAAGATAGCTTAAGAAATGTAGGACGCACGGACGCACGGACGCACGCACGGACACAAAGGTGATTTTATACTCTGTCCAATGCTATGCATTGCATTAGACAGACAACAAGTTAGAAATTATATATACACTAGAAATACGTTCCGTTGAACGAGGTACACTGTATCTGTCCATTGCCACGGTATATAGGCTAGCCTAGCAGCTGCGTTTCAGCGTTTGACGCTCTTGTAAGCCTGCAGCCAATTTTGTCTTTGAATTGAAACAGTTGGTTGCCATGACAACAGGGGTCTTCAGAGGAGAAATTTCCATGACACTATTGCATAGCCCGGGCCCGAAAATAGGGCGTATGTGAAAACAGCGTGCAATTGTCTTTTGCGGGAGCCGAGTTGTAGTCAATTTTGTCTAAAAATTCGTTGCCATAGCAACTGGGGTCGGCAGGGAAAAAATTTAAATGACACCATCGGATAGCGCGGACCCAAAAATAGGGGGTAGGTGCAAACAGGGAGCAATTATCTTTTACGGGGGCCGAGCTGTAGTCAATCTTGTCCCAAAATTTGTTGCCATGGCAACAGGAGTCGGCAGGGGAGAAATTTAAATGACACCGTCGGATAGCCCGGGCTCGAAAGTAAGTAAGTAAGTAAGTAAGTAAATGATTTATAAAGCGCCAAAGTCTCAGAAAGAATCAGGGCGCAAATATGGGGGTAGGTGCAAACAGCGCGCAATTATCTTTTACCGGGACCGAGTTATACCGCTTTGAAGTCTCCATTAGCTGTAACGCAAAATTTTGCAACATTTGAATGGTTGCTATGGCAACAGGGGTCAATAGGGAGTAAATTTAGATAACACCGTTAGATTGCCCGACCCCGAAAATAGGCGGGTAGGTAAACACAGCGCGCAATTATCTTTTACGGTGACCGAGTTATACCACTTTGAAGTCCCCATAGGCCGTAATGCAATTTTTTTAATTGGGGTAAAATAGAGGAAGGAGTTATCAGATTTTGTCCCAAACAAACTCGGTCTTACTTTTCGGGTCCCAAATCACTTTGCAAAATTTCATCAAAATCGAATCAAAATTGCGGCCGTAGGAGTGTTTACAGACAGACTGGCAGAATGACAGACAAATGTATGTGATTTTATAATCTGTCCCTTGTAAGTAATATAGCATAGTATAGCAATAGGACAGATAAAAATAAAAAAAATAGTTTATTACTGTAATTACCTTACATACGAGTGAAATGTCATTTATCTGATCATTTAAGAGACCAAAAAAGTGTAGATATAAATGCAGTCATTTTTCATAGGCAAAAATTGCAAAAGTTTTTGTTGTAAAATTTTAATATTAATCTAAACTGTATGTATAGGCCTACACTCCGTTAATTATGATAGCGGTTTACAGGTACGTACGTAATTTTTTGTATAAATAGTTTATTGGTATGTCGGCTACATTCATTGGCTAATTGGTCATAGGTATCTAGTAATTTGTTTATCATAATTCTTATTCTGTTGCTGCTTTGTGATGAAGGTTGTTACGGCAAGTATTTTGGACCGAAAGGCGTTGGTTACGGCATCGGCGCTGGAGCGCTGCAGACCTGACTTTACGCTACATGTAAGCCAAGCTTATATGTGGGACGGAATAAATTTCTGCATTAATTGATGCTCACGCATGCAGTCGTCCTTATTTTACCTGTGAAGTGTGCTTTGTGGCTTTGCGTCGTATTTCAGACAGACGTTGAAAGCTGGGCCTGTGTTTCGTCGAACAACAAATAGCCTACCCTTGTCTGATGTAGTACATTTTTGTTAATATTCGAACATCAAATTACTAAAAAAATTGTTTTTGACATTGTGTTTAATTAACCTTTTGTGGTGTGCCGACCTTTGCTCCAAAAAAAACTTTAGCTGGCTCCCTGCTTTACTAAGTATCGAAAAATAGTGAGTGTCAGCAAATAAAAAAATAATGACGATTCTTTGTACCAAAGATTATCAATATTGGACTGATTTTGCTGTAGTTATTTGAACACATTACAGCGAAACACAGACTCAGTGTATTTATGTACAACATAGTCGCGATGTTATACCCGCGGCAGCTTAATGATAAAGTATTCAAATTAGCCATTATGAGATGCACAGATGCGAAGCTGACAGCATGACCAAAACTGCAGAACTTTTTACAGCATCGGGCTGCACGGTTACATGTACATCGTGTCCGGAAAAAAAATCTACAGTTTTTCCTGAATAACTTTAACAAATTAGAACATATTTTTTACGATTTTTGGCACACATTATATCAATGTTACGTTTTACTAAAGATATCTAATACTAACATTCAAAATATAGGCCCATTAAACGGCATCTATTGCAAATGTAATCATGACGTCATTGAAAATACCGTTTTCGTGAAAGATGCCGTCTAAATAAGCCTCAGCAGTACGAAAAACAAAACAACTGTCGGAAAAAATTGCAGTGAAAAACGTGATGGATTGAAATCATAGAAAAACATTGCTTTCGCCATTTTTTTAGCTTAGTTTTGCTTTTCGCCATGTCAAACGTGGCCGTCTCGTGCACTACGGGAACGTCGTCATGCAGCAGCCGTTAGCTGTCAGCGTCATCTCTGCAGCATGCGTTAAGGACGGGTCACACTGGCGGTCCGGTGTCGTGCGAAATTTGTCGCACCTGGAAAATTTTTCCCACCTCCATATTGTCATAATGTAACTAACGCTAACCCTAACCTTAGCCCTAACCTTAACCCTAGCCCTAATGCTAACCCTAATCTTAACCCAACTCCTAACCTTAACCCTAAATTTAACCCTATCCTTAATCTTAACCCTAACCCGTATTGCTGTGTGTGGGAAGAATTATCCGGTGCGACAAATTTTCCACTACACCGGCCGGGCCGTTTGAACGGAGTGTGACCCCTCCTTTAGCGTCACGGCAGTGCACATTTTAAATGAACATTTTAACTCCAAATTTAGTTAATAGCGAGTTTTGTTACTGTTGTTGACAACGCAGGCAGCTAAAGCTAAAAAAACTAGTTTTTTAAATTTTTTGTTGCAATTCTGCGTAAAGTTAATTGTAAGAACACGAGGAGTGTTTTATTTTTCACGGTAAAGTGGCGTCAGTTGCACATTACTTTTTGTTATGTTATCTACCAAAAATTATAAACGTGCGTTTGAATTTGTTGAAGTTATTATCTGAAACATTGCTATCTTCTTTCGCCTAAAGTACAGTAAAAACGGCATATCCGATGACGTTACAATTACGTCAGCACTACATAGTGATATCGCAATGTAAGGAAAAAATTTACTAACTTTTTAATAAAATGGATCTTCTCGACAACTCGTGACAAAAATTATGAAAATATATTTAAGCTTGCCAAAGATATATCGAAAATATCGTAGACTCTCTTTTATCCGGACATCCACTGACACACTTTGTTTTGGCTTGAAAAAGTATGTCCGCATCACATCGCCAACAGTGCACACGTCTGTGTCAAAAGTTGTATGTATACCTTACTGATAAACAGACGTAGTCCTATGTGCATACTGGACATAATCACGTTTATGCCATTACTGACAACATTGCTATCAGGTTAAGGATCAGGCAACATAAAACACGAAACCACATTGATAGGTCTGGTCTACCATGATTTTTAAATAATCTGATACGTTAGACACTCTCACGCTATTCCTGTCACACAGTGAACACCGAATAGACAACGGAGCTAAATAACCAGTCATTCGTTATGCGTGTCATAGGCCTATGTCACAATGTTGTTTGCTGACAGCAGCAGCAGCAGTGCGCTCATGTACATGTAGGCATATTTTTACGTTTTTACGCGCGAAAGCAGCTATGCTTTCAGCGCGTCTTAGCCATCGCAATTCAGTCCGTCTGTCTGTCTGTATGTCACACGGGTGGATCAGTAAAAAACGGTGCAAGGTAGGATCACCAAATCTTCACAGTCACTTGCCTGGAAGACTAGTTTCAGGAACCGTAAAGCCTTTCCATAAATTCGAAGGGGGTCACCCCGAACGAGGGCGCGAAATGAGAGGGGGTAGGCAAAATTTGCGATTTTTGGTCTATAACTCGCTGTATCTCAGTAACGGTGCGAGATAAGGTCTAGGTTACTATTAATCACTAATAGAAAATCGTATACTGGCTTTCGATTGGCGCCGAATTCAATGACCTTGGCTGAAACGAAGTTACTCTACGCCGGGCCCGGTTAGTACTGCGATGGGTGACTGCCTGCGGGCAGGAAGTGCTGTAGGCTTTCGCGCGTCCCGTGAGCATTAGCTCAAATTTTTTGTACCTATCGTTAGCTACAGGGTGCGCCGATTAAAAACCACCCACTAGGACAAATTTCCTATTTCCGGAATTGTAAAATTTTTTTCACTAAATTTAGAGTTTACGAGATATGCAGAAACGGATTCGAACCAATTATCTAGCGAATTTTATTACAATAGGCCTTATTTGGTTTAACTTGAATGTAAAAGTGCATTTTTCAAAGTGGAAAAGTAATTAAACTGTGATTCTGACCTAGAACAATGGTCTTAGCCCTCACATAGAATTGCACGTTAGTTCTTGAAATGTGACTGTTTTTGACGTTATCAACGATAAAGATAACAATAATTTATTTATTTATTTTTATTAAAAATGCGTAACAAACGTACGCAATATAGGCAGTAAACACAAAATACAACTCCGAAATGCAATTTCAAGAATAATGATAAAAATTAAAATAAGTGAACTAAATAGACTAAAACTAAAACTAATACTAGGCCTAAACACATCACACAATATCACTAAGAAGGGACCAATCAGTGTGAGATTTTTTTTCAAAATTTTATAGTTACATTGAGGCAGTGTAAGCTGCAGTCTGTCCATAGGTAGGTCTATCTTTTACCTAGCCCTATACCGTAAAATACACATCGAGACTAAAGACTCAAAAAGTAACAAAGTACAGACACCATTCTTGTGCACAAGCGTACCGTAGGCCTAACTGTCTATGCTACTCAGTTGGATGACATCTTTCATTCGTTTATTAGGCCTACTGTTTACTTTGCACGACAAAAAACAGAAGTATTTTTAGCTACAGCAAACACATAAAAACCATTTTCAGTTTCTGTAACTGTTTTAAAATTTTTTTCCTACCTACATTTAGTCACAATAAACGTATGACAGAATGAATATAGGGGCCTGTGCAATAGATTTGTGCAAAAAGCAAACACAATCTTGTACAATCGACTTATATCGATATCTATCTAGACATACATCCTGTCCCCCAAAAAACTAAGCAGAACTGTTTTTGTCAAAACTTTGTAAGATTTTTACGCGTGCGAGAAGCGCATCGCAATTTTGTCTGTCTCTCTGTCACACCGGTGGATCAGTCAAAGACGGTGCAAGCTAGGATCACCAAATCTTAGGCCTATCCGACGTGTTTTGAGTTGGTAAATCACATGTCACTTTCTTTTAAATTGATGGTGTAAATGTAAACAGTCTGATACTAGGCCTAATAGTCATAGCGTAATGTAACAATTTAAAGCATCTGCCTTTGAAACGGTGATGGTAGTGAGTTGACACAAATTAGATGAGGTGGAAAAAGTGTACCTCTCATAATCGTATCGTTTTAATCATCTTTGTGCCGAATATTTATCACAATTGGTAGCGATTTAACGAAATTCTAAAAAAAACAATTTTGTTTGAGTTTTTTTTCAGACACGGCGTACAAGGACCGTGTTATGATGCATGTTTTACTGATGCAACTACAAAACTGCAACTCAAATCAAGCTATTGACTTCGACAAATCCGACAATTCTTTTAGGTTCATGGGTTAATCTTAGTTTGAAACTCTTTACGCAAAAAGTTTTGCTTAGGCCTACTTACTGATTTATACAGGGAATTAAACCTTTAAGGATTTTTCTGACAGGATCAAATTTGGTAGCGTAAATGAACGGATTGGCGCTGGTGTACAGGAATCCTATCAATACAGTGATGTAATAGCGGCTATCAACTATGGTAAGATGTGGATAATGCAGCAATCCAAGTACGGAATAGATTATGGTCGGGCCCCAGGTGACGGCATATAGTGTACTGACAAGGATCATCGTTTTGATGACGCTGGACTGGACGTGATGTGTCTGGGCTTGAGCCTGAGTCTCAGTGGTGCTTGATCCAGTGGCACTGTGGGTGGCCATCACTTTCGCCTGGCGACGAACGGCCACCAGAATACGACCGTAGCACAAGATGAAAATGGCCAGTATGACAACGTAAAATGAAGCGATATACCAGCTTAAATACGCCCGAAACGCCGATACGCTCACAAAGTTGATATAGCCGTAGCATACGCCGTCGATCACTATGCTAGTAAGAAATACCAAGACTGTGTTATAGCCAATCCCGGCGAGCCATGAAAATGCCACTGCCGAATATATGACCCAAGGGCGCAGCCAGTTTCTACTCCAGACGCGGTGAACCACCTTGAGATAGCGGTCAATAGTGACTGCGGCCAGATTGATAATGGAACCGTTAGTTCCGCCCCACATGAAGTTTTCACTGGATATCAGCACGCACAGCCAGTAGCCAAGCGTTCCGCTATGGTAGATATTGCAAAGCTTCAGTACGTAAACAACAAAAAGGGCAAAACTGCTGAAAAGATCGAGTGCGTTCTGATTGACAATCAAAATAATTTTCTTGTGCTGTTTAGACGCAAACAGGGCGTAAAGCACGAGCGCGTTTCCTACGATACCCACAAATGCAAGGACAACCACAACGATCGAGGAATAGAATTCGAAATTTGACGACGATGACGTCTTGCTGTTTGCACCAGGTTTTGTAGTGCTCATTTCGTCGGCGTCCATTGTTGTCATGACAACGGCCAGGTGCGATGTCGCTGAACTTTCCTCTGCCATTTCTCTTCACTTAGTGCGCTCTAGGCCTACAACAATAATGATTGATGAAGATCTACTTTAGAGTAACTTTCACGCACCCACTTGCACATTGTCACTGCCTTGTGCAAGTCTTAGAAATAACGTTTATTATTTAGACCACTTTAAATCACTGCGTGGTGATGATGATGGAGACGACGCTGATAAAAATAGGCCAAAAACTACACAATGAAATTGGCTACAATACGAGAGATCTCGGGAAATTGTTGAGCAAAAGCCGTCGAATATGGTACTCTGCTAGCTGCAACATTTTCAATAAATCCGCTCCAGATTTCGCAATAATCATAATCGCGGTGGTTTGGATCGAATGCACTAGTGTTGTTCATTTCTCACATAAAATTATGACGTGACGCACTCGTAAGCTCAAAGCGCGTTGGATATATTTGCAAGCCCGCTAAATTATGGCGATGTATGCACGTCAGTTTTTAGTCTTTCATCCGCAATACGTGTGGCATTGCGTCTTCTTTGTTGCGCAGCTAGACACTATTCGTTGATGGCACGAAGCGCCGTTCATTGAAGATCAAACATGATGCAGCTGGCCTTTGATGGGGTGTTTACACGATCCAGCAAACGTCCAGCATTAGCACGTGTATTTTGCGTACATTTGCTGGAAGTTTGCTGGACGTTTGCTTGATCGTGTAAACACCCCATCACGAACATCGTACGCCGCAGTCGACTTGTCTCATGTTGCCGCGCTCTTCGCTTCGGTGGCTTAATGAACGTGACGTTCTCAACTGGCTCATGTTTTTAAAATACTTTTTATATCTGTGTACATATCTAGTTCAATAAATAAATATGAAATATGAAACTTTTCACGTCGTATGTATATACCTCGCCATGCTGGACCTGTGGCGCTGCGCCATCTCGTTTTCGTGTCGAACTGAAACGTGGGCTAGGCTTCCGGATCAGAGCTAGAAACTTGGTTAGAAAAATTTAGTTTTTCTAAGTTTTTTTAAAAAAAGCGTGAAACCGTAAAAGTTCAAATTTTAAATTTTTGAAGTTTTCTTTGTTATTCAATGTAAAATTTATTACATGAATCAAATATATTTTCGTATTTCAATCGTGATTTTTAAAAACTGACGTCACATCATTCGTTAAATAAAAACCATTTAACATAGAAAATAATGTGTAAGCTGCATTTTCTAATTATTAAAATTTGTGCTTTGTTTTTACATAAATATTTAAAAGCTTTTAAAAGCCATTAGAATTCCCTCTAAAAATAAAAAATAAAAAATATGAAACCTAAAACCTTTTTCCAAAAAGCCTGATTTTTCCAGCCTAGTTGGGGACCGTTACCGTTCAATGTCCGCTGGACTGACTGAAGACGACGTGAAATCACGAAATGACGGCGCTTTGAACTCGTGAGTGTGTGATCAAGTCTGTGTGCATAAACAACCGAAATCCTACTTGTGACAAATGTTGCATGTTGCAGCTGATATACAGGGTGGGCCAAAAAACGTGCCACTCTACTTTTATTCTTATCTTCGCCAATTATTGATCGATTATCAACATTCTTTCACTGGTACACTCTGCAGACAATTTGCAGTAACGTGGTTATTACATATCCCACCACAACGTAAATGCGTCTTTACACTACCTTGTGAAATATCAATGAAATATGCATATATTACAATAATAGCAAACGAACATTTTAGTAAAATTTTTTAAAAACACTTCAGAACAACATTGCAGTAAATGGTCTGTATGACACTAAATTGTGCGAGTCTAACACAGTCTAGTGTTATACGAATTATTCATCGCAATGTTGGTCTGAAGTGTTTTTTTCCATTTACCTAAAATTTTGTTATTATCGTTAAATTTTGCTTACATTTATATTTCACAAGATAGTGTAGAGGCGCATTTATAGTGTGGTGGAACGTATAATAATAACATTGTTGCAAATTGTCTGCACAGTGTGCCAGTAAAAGAATTTTAAAAATTGCACAATAATTGGCGAAGATATAGACAAATGTAAAGTGGCACGTTTTTATGGCCCACGGTGTAGTATCAAATAAAACAGTTCTGATGTTTTTCCGCCCATCCGATAACGTTGATGATTCAGAGCGAAGGCACTCGCATAAAAACTTTACGAGATAGGCTTATATTTGTCTTTTATAAATCCAAATCTGCAGTTTTTAAAAGCCATATCTTACCTGCCAATTGTTAAACCTATTTATTTCCAAGTGTTCTCAGTATTCGACCATTTTTCGACACCAGCTAGAAAGCAAAGCCTAACGCAAACTGTTTACTTGAACTAAAGTTTGTTCATATTTATTGCTGCAAACTTCTTGTAGTATATGCCTATTTGTCTGACAAACATTTTTAAAAATCGGGGTAACATGAAATGCGAAGTTTTAAGCGAAGTCATGTAGTAGGCCTACCATGCAGTGAAAATATCAGTCTGCAAAATTTGACAAGCAAAAGTAATGAACTTACATCAACGCAGGACGCAAACGTTGCTATCGCCAGAATCTTCCTCGAACCAGATGCAGTCGGATCGATGTAGTGTGGTTCGACTGAAAACAAAGCTATATTTATCAATTGTGCTTGTGGCGGTACTAGCTGGCTATTGGATAGCAGTTCGGTGACCGACAGCAAGCAAACCAAATACAATGAGCTTATAGCTTGTGATAACAGCGAATACAACAATGCTTTAAAATTTTGTGTATTTGAATAAACACAGTTATTAGACTACATCTTTGTTCTTAGTGTTTTGCACTGTTAGGCTCTACGAAAGGCATTCAAAAAGTTCGTAGACCGATATCGATAGGCATTGTGAATGTGATTGACATTGTGTCACTGGCTAATACCATTTTCCACTACTATACTACAGTTGCAAAGTGGAATGCTAAATTTAAATGAAAGAGATTGACTTGTGACGACTTGCTTAATGTAGACGACGGACAAGTTCTGTCAACGAAGAAACTGTTGAAAAAGTCAACACGCTTGTTACAAGTGACTGACGACTGATGCCAGTTTTTTTACCGCTGAGTCTGTGCAGGCATCTCTACTGGTAGCACACATTCGATCTTGACGGAGACTTTGAAGATGATAGGTGCCGCGAATGTTATCAGACGTTCAGAGGCAAATCGAGCTGACAGCTGACGCATCAATGAGCCTCCTCCGCCCGTTCAACGAAAATCCCAATAACTTTATTTTACGATTTTTAATTGTAGACGAGACATTGTTTTATCACTTTTATCCTGAAAGTGAATAACCTGGAAATATGTATCTTTTTAGCTCTCAGTTAGTGTCACGTTGTCAAATCAGCTAGCAATGTTATGACGACTGTATTCTGGGATGCTAAAAGAACAGACTGTACTGAATGACTATCTTGAACGTGGCAGCACTATCATAGGAACCTACTACGCTAATTTAATTGGAATAGCTCATGCGGCACTGAAGGAGAAAGACGAGGAAAGTTGAGTCGCGGAATACTGTTTCAGCAACACAACGTACCTGCTCACACGTCATCTCAAGCGTTAACTGCCATCCGAAATTCTGGATTCGAGCAACTCCCTCACCAACCTTACTCGCCACACTTAGCCCGAGTGACTATTATTTGTTCCCAAAAACAAAAGATTTCACGAATCAATGCAAATTTGCTGATGATGAGAAAGTAATATGCTTCACAAATTGCTGGCTGAAACATCAAGATTAATAATTCCTCTACTGTGGAATCCGAGCTTTGGACAAACTCTGGATCAAGTGCATTTTAATTGCAGATGAATACGTTCAAAAGTGACAAAATATAATGTACATAATTATCCTTTGCTTATCTTTTATTTATCCTTTTAATCTTTTAATTATCCTTTGTTGGTTTGCGAACTTTTTGAATGACTCTCGTACTAGTGTTTTTTTACTGTGTCCAAAAACCTACAGTTTAAAAAAATAAAGACATGTAATATCTGCTTTCAAAATGTACTTGTCATTATCGAGTGCTAGCGTAATTATGAAGTCATCAGACTCGTTTTATTGTATCCGAGATGAAAAAAACTAAAATATTTCGGGTAATATCTTTTACAAATTATTGTCTCAAAAACAAAGCCACTTTTGTTTTTTGAATAGCTCCGTTACTTTCATAAAACATTAGCCGATTTTTGACGCGCTACGGCACGATGAGTCGTCTGTCTGTCTATCTGTCTGTCGTCTGTCACGGATGTATTGTAACTAAACGGCGCGAGATAACGCCTGGGTTGCTATTGATCACCAAATATGAAGTCGCATATTGGCTTTCAAATGACATGAAAGTCGATCTTGGATGGCCATGTAAAATTATAACGCACTATGGTGTGCCAATCGTGCGATATTGTGGCTAAACGGTAAGTCGCAGGGGGTTGGCGATAGTACCATCGGAAAAAACGCTGACGACTTCCTATAGGCTGTCAATAGTAACCATGTATCCATCTGCAGCGGTTTGGCCGCAATTTTTAATGGATCGTTTCCAGGGTTGTTAACAATACTAACAAAAAGTATTGCAAAGCAAATAGGCCTACTTGGTGAAAAAAGTATTGCAATGCTAATTGCAAGACCTTTTTCCAAGTTAGTATTGCAATACTATTGCAATACTTTTTGCTGTAATCAAGTACCCACTCCACCCAATAAATTTTAATTTTTGCCGATGTGTGCAACTTTCTTAAAATCGGGGGTAGACTACAGACTACGTGATAGTGTGGTAAACCCAGAATTTGAACAATTAACAAGTAGTGTTGGCATGTTATTTTTCATTCAGTTTTTTTTCACGCAGTCGAACAAAAGTGTGGACAAATTCTTTGCCTAATTAAACAGCGTTTTTACAATTAGAAGCATACTCTATACTACAAAAAATATTGCTTCCAAGTATTGCAATATTTCGGCGCCAAAAGTATTGCAATATCACAGGCAATACTAAACATACGACGACCATGATAATGATGACACTGAACTCCTACTGACATCTGGCGAATAGTTTGTCTTTCCAGGTTTTCAGAGGTTTGCAAGGTGATAAACAAGGCGACCTAGCAGCTAGCACACTTACAGTGAAAACACGATATAAGTACGCATGCAAACCTACTCAAAATGGCTCTCAATTTGAGAGTACGCATTGTACACGCTGTTTCATAAAAACAACCCTTTTTTCTGTCTTTCATAATTTACTCAAATGATGACTAATTTACATGAAATTCTTACCAGTTGTAGCTGAAGAAATACTAATTTAAACTATTTCAACAGAATATAGCAGTTGATTAAATATTCTTTGCTAGTCGTGATGTAACGCTGGCGTCACAATGTGTCACTGGTACAAGCTTGATGATGGGGACATAAAATCAGGCGTCTTGCGATCCAAAAACTCAACCTTCTTGCAAGCTCGGTGTGCTAGTGCACTGTTTTGCTCGAACATGTAAAAGTCTAACTATCCCCACAGACACGTAAATGCGATTGCTTTGCGCTTTTTTGTGGCTGCAACTGTAAAACTTCAAGAATTTGTCATCAATGAACCAAGTTTTTCACCATCGAAGCAGGGTAGCAACTGACAGCACTAGTCGAGTCTAGCAAGCTTGTACCCGTGACACATTATGACGTCAGCTTTAAGTCACGACTAACAAAGAATATTTAATCAACTGCCATATTTTGTTCAAATATTTTAAATTAATATTTTCAGCTACAACTGGTAAAAATTTCATGTAAATTGATCATCATTTAAGTGAATTATGAAAAAAAGAAAAGGGGTTGTTTTTATGAAACACCGTGTAAAATACACGCACATGCAATGCATGTATAAATATCTATTCGCTTCAAAATGCAAAGTCATGAAATCAACAAATTTCAGTGTTGAGTAAAATTTAAAATCAAATGATTTGAAATCGTGATTTAAAATCGATTTTTTTTATTTGTGAATTTGATTTAAAATCATTTTAACCACGCCCGTCGAGAGGGTGGGGTAAGGGGGTAAGCCACCCCGGGCTCCGCGACGTTTTTTGGGGGGAGCGCTGTCGGCCAGAAATATAAACTACGCTAGAATGTACCATTTTGAAAAAAAATTCAAAAATTTTCTCCCCACAGGGGCCCCATGAAAATGTTTGGGGGCCTCACGAGAATGTTTCCCCGGGCCCCGCTGTAGCTCTCGACGGGCCTGATTTTAACTCACCTGATTTTGATTTTGATTTCAAATCAGTTGTTTGGCGATTTTGATGATTTCAAATCGTCCTGAAAAACTAAAATCATTTGGCGACCACGTCTCTATTTTTAGTCGCCTTGAACGTTATGCCGCGCAAATGACTCTTCGGACTCACCTGGTCGCGCGGTTATTGCCCGCCAAGATCGTACCGGGAAAGGTGGTCACGGCAAGTTAATTAACGTCAATGAAGCTGGTGTTCGCCGGTGGCGGCGCTAGTAATGCGGTGACGGTTGTGAGACCAGTACATTATCACGACGGCGCGCAGTGCGATTGAGTTGACAAAACCTATTGGTGGACGCTGTGCATAGTGTCTTTGATGTATGAAAGGACGGGATGCATATTGGACAACGGAGGGGGTTGAAAGTAAGTAAGTAAATTGTATTTTTGTGATGTTGTTTTTAGCTCTTTCATTGTTATACATTTGCTTTTCTTTTTGCCCGCCACCACCTTTGCCGCCGCTATGCATTGCGTCCCAACCCAGAGAAAAAGGCACTATGCAAACTGTCCCACTACCACAAAACCGATGCAATAGCGAGCGACTCTTTGATGGGGCCGCCCGTCGTTAGCATGTGTGAGCAGAGATTCATGCCGCGGCGGCCATGTCAGTCTTGACCGTCACCGACTCGCCGTCGTCCAGCAAGCTATACAGCCGCCGGAGGTCGGTCAGTCGACCATCATGCAAGTACACAACAGGTGCAAGCGATGCAGCGGCACTGCGTAGCATCGGCTGAAACTCAAACGCCACGACGGTCTCGTCCCATCGCGAGTCGCTCACTCGGCCCACCGAGTTTGCCGCCATTGCGCGACGTCGGCTCAAATATTATTACGCCGGCGCGACGCCGTTAGACAGTCAAACCTTCGCTCTTAGCGCTGTCAGAAAACTGCCATTTCAGTTCAGTTACGTCGCTCTGTACGCGCTTTTACTGTGCAGAATGTCCTGTAGCTAACTGCGACTGCCGATCAGTGTTCGTTGAACGCCCGTTGAAGCTGCTGACCTGAATCTCAACAGGGTGAACTGACGGCTCGACCTGTTTGCGCAGCATGCGTCTGACGCCCGTCTGGAACTCGCGGTACTTGGCGGCGTAGATGAAAGGGTTGATGCAGCTGTTTATCAGACCCATTATCGTGATGATGTTGTAGTACCAGCCAGATACGTCGGTGATATGGCCAGTGTACATCAGCATGTCGTAGATACCGCTCGGCGACCAGCACACGATGAATCTGAAGAAACTGTTTACTATGAATATTATTGAACACGCGCAGAACTAACGGCATACAGTAAAGTGTATGTGAAGTAACTAAAGCAGACGATGAATCCGCAACAGATCATCAGTGACGTCACCACCGCGTTGCGTCCTGCTGCGTTCACTGTTGAACTGGATGCAGCCGTCACCTAAGTCAGCATCGACAAAGGCTCAATTGAACTGAAAAATGATTAAGTTGGCTTCGTTTGGTTGACCGTTGAACGGTAATTTTCAGCGACCCTGATAGAATGCACGATTGCATGTGATCCCCAAAAGCAGCGCAACTGCTACGACGCCGGAGAAAGTTTACTGACAAGTGTGTGGACTCAGTGGCGTAGCCAGAAATTTCAGTTGGGGGGCCTCGTCTCCTTTTACCTCCCCTCCCCTTTTCCCTTTTGTTCCTCCCCTTTTTTCTACCCTCTCATTTTGCCCCTTCCTTCTCTTCCCGTGCCCTCCCCTTTCC
>Ga0209367_1007498_pt1 | contig 15037 bp, 10 predicted proteins | sample WorMetLIZISLAND2_FD_187412 | JGI IMG/M metagenome (GOLD analysis project Ga0209367, IMG submission 187412) | Marine gutless worms symbiont microbial communities from Max Planck institute for Marine Microbiology, Germany - Olavius geniculatus... ... | reverse complement strand
TGACTGTGTAATGGTAAAGTTTGAATTTTAAAATTGTGATTTGTGCTGTTTTATATCTACAACCACGATGTCACCCTTACACTGTATATAAACTAAATAGTTTTTTTTACATAAATTATAGATTTAGATAGAAGCCTGGTACTGTACTATAACGACCTGGATAAACGTACAGCTGAAAGCTAACGTTTGCAATTTCCATTGCACGTAGGCCTGCTAGGCTTATGTTAACAGGAGCGTTCATCCCCATCAGCGTTAGGAAGCAGCCCCCAAGTCGCACCAACCCCTGCCTTTCCCCTCTTTTTCTCCTTTTTATATTTTTTGCTCCCCCTTTTCTTTTCCACTTTTCTCTCAAGCAAAATTCAGCTAGGAGTCTTGGGTAGCGCTGTAAACTCCATACGGGGTCCGGGCAAAATGATTTCGCCTTTCGTGGCATTTTTAATTCTCTATGTGCAATGTAAACAACTATGTTTTGTGATTTGTCAGGTGAAATTTTTTTTTTACCAGTTTAGCTTCTCTTTCAGGAAGCATTACTGTTTCGGCAGGCTTTCAATAGAGTGGACACCCATGGCAGTTAATCGATGAACAGAAATGTTTTGTTAGTGAGAATGTCACCGCCGAGCTGAGCTTAACGCCTCTAAAACTAACAGCATTACGGCATTTTTCAAAGATTTACATTTGTTTAGTATTTTCTTAATTACTCACTTTATTACTTACTGGCATGTAGGTTTGCCGGCGGAACGAAATGTGCGTCAGTACGAGTGTTGCCCGGAGAAGTACGTAGACGTCATATTTACGATCCACATCCGCCGCCGTTCCCTCTACTACGTCTTCAACCTTATCATACCTTGCGCACTCATCTCCAGCATGGCTCTACTCACATTCACTCTACCGCCCGATGCAGGCGAAAAGATCTCGTTGGGTACGATACGAGTTATGCGTAAAACAAAATCAGTGCTTCCAGTTACAGTCCGGCGAAAAAGTATAGTGTGTGAGACTTTTTTAAAAAAATTCCCTATTTCGTGACATGCTAAATTGCACATGAAAACGTAGTAAGACATGACAAACTATAGTTTAAAAAAGTTTTGGTTTAGCAAAACTTTGAAAGCAAACAAAATACTGCACCAGTATTTTGAGGGTCCGATAAAAATTTTAGGGACGGACCTTTTTAGCGACGGCGACGGACAGCAACTAGAAGCTCAGGAATTTCTTTATTTTTTACACGCGAAAGCAGGTACTACTTTCAGCGCGTCTTAGCCATCGCAATTCCGTCTGTCCGTCTGTCTGTCTGTCTGACACACGGGTGGATCAGTCAAAAGCGGTGCAAGCTAGAATCACCAAATCTTCACCATCGGTTACCTGGAAGACTCTAGTTTCAGGAACCGTAAAGCTTTTTTTATAAATTCGAAGGGGGTCACCCCGAACGAAGGGCTAAATGAGAGGGGGTAGGTAAAATTTGCAATTTTTGGCCAATAAGTTGCTGTATCTCAGTAACGGTGCGAAATAGGGCCTAAGTTACTATTAATCATTAACAGGAGGTCGTACATTGGCTCTCGATTAGCGCCGAATTCATTGACCTTGAATGACCTTAAACGCCAAATAGGGGGTTTTATGGATTTTTTGGCGATTTCGGGCTGCGACACAAGTCTATATCATTTACAAGGTGGCGCCACAAAACTGTCGTTGCCGGTATGCGATCCAGATAGAGAATTTGGTATTTGAATATTAACTTAGCATGAACACCCCAATTTTCAGCTAAACTACTGAACCGGAACTGCTATAGGCTTTCGCGCGTCTCGTGAGCATTAGTTCAAATTTGTTGTTACCATACAATACGAATAAGAAAACACTGGCTAATAATTATTACTCTGATTCAATGCATTTTTGAAAGCTATGACCAACGGCAAGAATAAATGATACAGTTGATGAGCAAAGAATAATATAGCCTAAGCTTAAGTCTTATATAAGGTTACGAATTTGGTCTCTCGGTGGCGTAACGCCGCAACGTTGAACTAGCCGAACGGTCAAGAGGTCGTTAATTCATCTCCCAGTTACTTATCAAGTGGATGGGTGACTGTCTGCGGACAGGTAAAACATCTCGGTATACCACCAAAACAACTCAGCCTTCCATCCCTCCGGGGTAGGTAAATCGAGTACCTTCCTGTCTGGTTGGGGTTAAGGCCAGGCGCGGTTGTTTACTTTTGTAGAGTCAAGGTGGCAGGTAACACTGTTTGATCCCGTACGGCCGGTGACGCTCCGTAGCTCTACGTGGGTTTTTGGTAAATAACGGGTTGCTGTAGCGCAGCGGCTGTGTGGTTGTTCGTTAGGTGTGACGGTGATGCTGTCGTTGACTGTTTTTCTGCTTCTCGTCGCTGAAACGATGCCACCCACGTCTGACGCCGTGCCGCTTATTGGTCAGTTTAACCCGTGCCGATACGTTGAAACTTTGTTTTTTGTTTGTCAACTTATCTTTTTTCCATCGTGCATTATTGTGTAACTCACAATTCACAATCATATTACGGCATTATGGACACAAGGCGGAACAAACAATTAGATACTTGTGGCGATTACTGGCGTTTGTTGGTTAAAAGGCTGAGGCCCCCAAATTTTTAACAGAGTGAATATGGACGGTCATGTTTTCACTTTTGCCCACTAAATTTTCTAAATGGGAAATTTTTAGCTTTCAATTTTGCATTTTTGTCAAAAATTTTCGAATAAGAAGATAGTTTTCTACAGATTAAAATTTTGTTTATCTACCCTGTTTCCCTGCCATAATGACGATTCGAGTCCAAGTTATCCAATATTTTAAAAGATTTGTTCTTACTATTGCGATTGCTAAAACTTCTAAAAATAAAACACGACAAAACATTAGAAATGTTCAGTATTGTTATTGTTATTATTATTATTCAGACAATGAATGTGTGCTCTCTGGTGGTTATTTCTTTCAACTGAATCCAGTGTATAATTCTAAGAACATCGAATCTGTGACAGTGTGACCAGTATTACAGAGAAACGAGCAACTTTCGCTGTCCACTGATGCCGCACGTGCATAATTAATCACACGGTGTACCGTAATGCAGAGACGAGCAGCACTCTCGTCGTCGTCAGTAACTATATTTCGTAGAACAATTAAATTATAGTTCATTAACAGAAGCATGCACCAGCGTCACGGCCATGTAATCTTCACCACATTGTGCCATATCAGTAGCCATCCAGTCTGACAGCGAACTGGGCTAGTTCTAGCCGCAGGATCCGACGATGATTTATGAATAGCACTCATAAGCATCGGCATAATTACTGACGTTGAAATTGTACAAGGTAATGTGTTTATGTTAAACATAAGATTCCTGGAATTTGCGTTTAAGCTATGTTATTGAGGGATCCTTTAATATTATTTTCAATATTATTTTACCAAAAATATTTCATTTTCTTTTTGGCCGTTTTCATCCAAATTTACTTACCTACCAAATTGTCCAGTTTTATTGAATTAGTTCGTCACTCAAATTTCTTCTCTTAAATTTCTCTCGTTCCAGTTTACGTAAGTTGCTGGCTAACAGTCCGCAAATTGTCCCTTAATTTCTCTCATAAAATTCTTTTTAAAATCCGGCGCGGTGGTAGGCTGACATTGGTCGCTGACCCCCCCCGCACCCCACTCTCCGAGATAACATCGGATCTATAACGGTCGTCGAAAGTTGGACCCACGACCCCCCTTTCTCCTTGGAATACGCTAGCACGGCCGCATGGGATACTCTGTCACGGGGTCTATTGTAGAAAGTACACTTTTTTGCCAAAACATATAAATAGGCAACGGCCAGATAGCTTGTCAGTTGCAGTTTAGACGTCGAACGAGCAAGACATGCTCTTGCATATAGTGCGAATGACAATTTTAGTTAGTTGTTTTCGATCGTAGTTGAATATTTTGACGATAAATCGACATTGTCAACGAATGTTGGCCATCTTGTCTGGCTGTGCGAACGTGAGCGATAGACTTGAGCGATAGCAGTGTTGATAGAAGTCATCGATAATCACCACGGTCAGCAATTGTGATTGGCCTCGACCGGAAGTCGCTTGTTTGTTGCGTCGAAATGTTGCGTCGAAACTGACTACTGATTCTGAATATCGCTTGCTGAAATCGGTAAATATTGTTAACTTGCTGACGTCTTGTTTCTTGGCCGGATGTGAAGATGTGCGCTAAATTTCTAACTCTTATCTACTTTTAGTTTATCCCATTGATAGGGGCTTTACGCTTTTCTTTCTTATTGTCAAATTGATGCATCTTCCCTAAGGTTCCCTAAGTTTCGTTTCAGTTCTTAGTGCTTAGTCGGACGGTCGGCTGGCTAAGCTAAAGTTCCCTGTAGCTCTTTAGACCGTTCTGCTGACCGGAGGAGGAACGGCCGGTCAATTTTCGGTTTCGCCGTTTGGAGTCACCATCGATCACTGTCAGATAGCGTTCAGGCCCATAGCATTGCATCGTAATAAATGAGCACTTTTACTATTCACGTCAGCGCCCACTTCCGGTCTCAGTTTCTAACCTAAGCTCATCTACTGTTGTCACACGTGTCATCGCAGTTTCCGCCAGCAGTAGCATAGATCCAGTTCCAACAATGGCCGATACAGCTTATACTAATTTGAAAGAACTCGCCGATGAACGCAAACCCCTAAATTCGAATTGAAATAGTTCACACACAGTTTAGAGAAAACCTTGTATAAGGTTTCTACAGGCATTTTGAAGTAAAAGCTGGAAACGTTGTGTGACGCTGTGACATTTTAAGCATGCTAAAGTTGACAATGTTGATTATTCCGAATTTTGAGTTTTTAACCTTTTATAGTGCACTTCATATTAAAAATGTTTGCCGCACTTTTATTTTAAGCACTATTTTTGAACAGTATGAAAGTCTAATTCAAGATCGGAAAATTGTAGATATTCCAAATGTAGTATCTAATTTTCTGACATCACAAAAACTCGTTGCACCATAAAAAGTCAACGATCAACTTCAAAGTAACATGGTGTCCGAGCGCAGAGATACGAAGTGCACTATAAAAAGTAAAGTGCTTCCCGAGCACAAGGCCCATAGAGCGGCGCCGATCTCCGTTTTCTCAACTTTCGGCCAGACATTAATTTAGACTGCGATACGACGGATGCCGCAGGGATAGTGCATCACGCGGTGTGCCTGTTTACGTCACAGCTTTCACTAATCGTTGGCACTCATTGTGCCTACCCACGGAGGGATGGCCAGGTTCAGTTAACCTGGGTAGGTAGTTATTTACCGAGACGGTTCAGCCGCTTCCCGACGGTCACCCATCCACGTACTAACCGGGCCCGGCCTTGATTAACTTCGTTGATGCGACCAACGACGTTACAAATGAAGCCAAACCGCCACATTATTTTGCTGACTAAAAATTATGACAGCGACAAATCCACGCATGCGTCTCTGTCCCGTAAACATCATGATTAAGTATTAATATTCATAGATTATTCATGATGTCCATGATCCGTCTATCGGTGTGTGTAGGCAGTTATTTTGCCGGCATCATGCTGATGTGTTCGCTGTCTGTCGTCTGTACGGTCCTCGTGTTGAACTATCATCATCGCTCTGCCGACACGCATCAGATGCCACGCTGGGTAGCTATCATACCGCAGCTCTAGCATTACCTTTTCCCCTATTTATTGCACGCTCAGGCAGTGGCGGTTCTAGCCCTGAAAATCTGGGGGTGCTATACTCCACCCCAAACCCCGCTGGACAGGATGCCTTTTACTTACGCTGATATCACCGACAAAACGTTCCATTGTCTGGTGTGTTATGCATATTAAACTGGGGCTGCTCAGCCAAAATATTATGGGGATGCTGTAGCACCCCCAGCTTTAGGCTAGAACCGCTACCGACACGCTGGATCTTCCACAGTGTCTACCATAATGTCTATACCACACAGCTGGACTGGATAGTAATTACACATTTTCCACAAAATGTGCCAGTAAAATAATATCGAAAATATGTCAACATTTGGCGATTATATTGACAAAAGTATAAACCTTACGTTTTTGGCAAACATTGTAATGAGGCTGCAGAGTGCACAACCATGATCACTGTAGTACGGATGAAGCACAGCGATAAGGCGATTTATAATACGTAATCAATTTGGTTCAACGACTGATCGCATTGTGGTAATTAGTTCCCACATATCAACGCAATAAAATGCGCACGCAACAGCCAGCTCTTAACCACTGCCGGTGTTACCTGCGCCGGAATGTTGGAGGCCCCCAAATACAACTGTGAAAATGTGAGGCCTCTATAATGGGGTCTCGGGGCAGAGTTCCTGGTCAGGGTCGCCCCCCCCCCGAAGCTGAAACACTTTTGGCTTTTGGACATTCAATGGAAGACGCAAATTTGCCCACTTTTCAAAAATTTGAAGCGCAAAAAATCAGATAAAATTTGTGTTGTCTTTGCAAAAAATGAAGTTTAATAAGACGCAATACGTCACAGATTACTGTAGACTAATGAAAAGTAATAGACTTGTCCATTTTGGGTAAATTTGCTACATGTTTACTTATTTTATATTTTGAATATTTAAAAAATAATAAATTTTTTTTTCGTACATGGCATGAGGCCCCAGAATATACGCGAGGCTCCCCCGGCCGGCGGGTACAGAGCCCTTTCGCCGGCTCTGGCTTTGGCCTTGACACAGTGCTCTAATATTAACGGCGCTCGCACTAGGCCTCCCATTTAGGTCCGAACTTTAGAACTTTTGATAATCTTTAATTTACCGATGACGGTAGAAAAACAGAATAGCAACACAGAAAAAAAGAAAGGAACAAAATACATATACATACAGTCAGTAGGCCACAACGGTGACTATATTATCGAAAAGCATCTTATCTATGCAGTTTCAGATTAAAACGATAACAATATACAAAAAGCATTATCACAATGCTTGTATTTAACTAAAATGCTCACTCCGATGTGCAAGTAAAACACTTGACAATTTAAACGCAAATTTTTTCCGACAGTTTCTGACAATATCAATATTATTTGTTTTAAACAGTTTCATAGAAAACCTCTTGACAACAAAATCCAATGAGTTAACAGCAGCCTTGTTTAATGGGCAAGCTTCTAGTCCATACAATAACACAGGCATACGCTTACTCAAAATGAGTTGCAAAATAACCTCTTCAGATGCATGTCTTCATGTCTTCGGACCTTACCAAAGATAGCATTAACCGCACGATAAAATGACTTTTAGCAATATTTAAGAGCATTTAAATTCTCTACTCCCTATAATGTGAATGCCTAAATATCTAATTTCATTACTCCAAGGGATCACTTCACCAGTAGAACTGACAACTTTACTACACTTTATATCGTAACGAGGACCAACACGCAGACAAAAAAAACTTCTTGGAATTACTCACCATAACTAGCCAGTTCAGTTCGAGTTCACAATTGTGCAGCAGTCTCATTAATGACACAACAGAAGGGGCTAATGAATATAGTGTATAAACCGTTTTCTGGTTTGCACAAGTTGCCAATGTCGTCAATGTATAGGCCTATTGCGAACAAGAACAGAGAGAGCACCGAACACTGGCGTACACCGAAGTCAACTCTAAATTCTTTGAACCAATGTTAATCCCATTTTATACGAGTATAACAACTAGAAAACAATTTTTTTACTAATTACAGGAACTAAACGGGTATAGGCTTATGTCTTTTCATCAATGTTGTATATAAACCATGAATCCATGATGATTGACTTTGTCAAATGCTTTGCTCAGGTCGATTGCACTGAGGTTAATGGTATACTGCCTCTTGACACAAAACGATTAACAATACTAGAAATACGTTCTGTGGAACGAGGTAGATACCATTGCCACGTTATATAGCTTAGCAGCTGCGTTTCAGCGTTTAACGCTCCTGTGAGCCTGCAGCCATTTTGTCTTTGAATAAACACGGTTGGTTGCCATGACAACAAAGATCTTCAGGGGAGAAATTTAAATGACACCATCAGATAGCCCGGGCCCGAAAATAAGGGTGAAGGTGAAAACAAAGCGCAATTATTTTTTTACGAAGGCCGAGTTGTAGTCAATTTTTGTTTTAAAATTCGTTGCCATGGCAACAGGGGTCGTGGGGAAAAAATTCAAATGACACCATCGGATAGCGCAGGCCCGAAAATAGGGGGTAGGTGAAAACAGCTAGCAATTATCTTTTCGGAATGCCGAGTTATAGTCAATTTTGTCCCAAAATTTGTTGTCATGGAGACAGGGGTCGGCAGGGGAGAAATTTAAATGACATCGTCGGATAGCCCGGGCCCGAAAATATATGGGGTAGATGCAATCAGCGCGCAATTGTTTTTTTCGGGGACCGAGTTATAGCGCTTTGAACTTTCCATTGGCTGTAATGCAAAATTTTGCAAGTTTTGAATGGTTGTTGTGGCAACAGGGATCGATAGGGGGTAAATTTAAATAACACCGTTAGACTGCCCGACCCAGAAAATACTGGGGTAAGTAAACACAGCGCGCAATTATCTTTTACGGGGTCTGAGTTATACCGCTTTGAAGTCTCCATAGGCCGTAATGCAATTTTTTAAAAATTGGTGTAAAATAGGGGAATGAGTTATCAGACATCAAACAAACAAACAAACTCGATCTTACTTTTCGGGCCTCGAATCACTGTGCAAAATTTCATCAAAATCGAATCAAAATTGCGGCCGTAGGAGTGTTTACAGACAGACTGACAGAATGACAGAATGACAGACAGACGCAAGTAATTTTATAATCTCTCCTGTGCTTAGCAATGGGACAGATAATTACGTACCGAATATATAGCGTGAGAACAATTAAGGCCTTTTTAAAACCCAAACTGGTTATCGGTTGCAGCAACACATAACTGAAGTTGTTTTAACAAACAGTGCTCAAATACCTTAGACATGATAGGACTAATAGCAATACCTCTGAAGTCGTCACAGAGCATTGCTTTTGTACGGCAGTCTTTTACTTTGGGTAATGTAACTATGTTTGAAACCGTCAGGTATATGACAGCTAGTAAGCACCAACTGAAATAATTTAGACAAAATAACAGATAGCACCGGATGACAATACAATAAGTGCTCGGCAGTTAAACCAACAACGTCAGACGCTCTGCTGCATTTCAACGAGTCAATAACAGTGCTAACCATCTCAGTATCAAACTTAAGAACATCAACAGGAGGAAGTCCGCAATATCCCGCACGCATCTTGGTGTACTCTTTGTTTCAGTACATCCGCTTGACAAGCAATATTGAATGTATACTACTTAGAAAAATGGTTGCGAAATTTTTCAACAATAATATTAGCGTCCACGCAACCTTCAACTTGAACACACTAATTTTGTTTACAGCAGAAAACTTAAATACCAACATTTTCAAAACGTTGTATTTTTTACGTAACAAAGCCTCATGCAATTTCATTACTGTACGACTCAGTACTCAAATTATTGCATTCTTTGATACGCTTACGATACTGCTTCGACATAATTTACGTTTATCGAAAACTGAACCTTGTCTGGGCTTACCTGCCGCTTTTTATATTTCATTAGAGTCAATTGAGGCTTGCTTTAACAAATCCAACTCTTCGTTCCACCAGAACTTCAAAGAATTCTTACGGTATGGAAATATAGGCATTAGTCCACTATTAAATTAAGAACTCCGACTATGCCATCATAAGCACGATTAACAAAATCATTAAGATCACATCTAATAGGTGTTGACCGTGTTCAATGGAACAATTACAACGTAACGATGCACACCGGTTGTTTAAGCCGATAAAGAATTCAAGAAATGACCAGTATAGGCTACTCGTAATATGAAAGCTTGTCAGCGTGGTCCCATCGAGGTTGTAGGCCTAACTGTGTGGGTTTATCACAGTTAGTTGATCTAGCATTAAGCCTACACGAAGGGCCTGTGCGATCATGTATTAACGTTAACAATAAAAGCAAATGATCAGAAAAATTAATATCTGGATCCATAACTAAAAAATCAACAAAATGTCGCTGTGACGAAATTAGAGCATAATCGATGCAGCTTTCCTGCTTCAAAGAAGTTACAGACTTACAACTCGAAAATAAAGCATCTGCTCGTACAAGTGAACGCGTGTCCGTAAACTTGTTAATACACAATGAGGCGGGAACAGAGTTATCCAAGTCAGTGTAAAAGTCACCAGCAATAACAGTCATAAAACTCACACCAAGATGAAATGTTAGCTAGTATTGACTCGTAAAAGCTATCTGAAAATCATTTATTCGTTGTAATTATGACGGTAAAAGGATCGTTTGCTCGTCTTCTATCTGATTTTATTTGAGCACACAGTGTATTATTGGCTGTCACGTGGATCTCTGGTAGTTATGTTTTGAGAGTTTTGTTTGTTGTTTTTTTCTTCCTGTATATATATTTTTTACTTTGAACAAAGTAAAACGCAGACGGAAACATATTTTAATAAAACGTGCGGCGTAGATTCGCAGGCTGATTTGTGATTGGCTGGGGACGCTGGTGCGCGTCAAGAGACCACGTAACTCGTCGTCAGACCGGAAGCAGTATGGCGGCGCCGCCGAGGTCGCTGTGACGTCATCAAGTCTGCACAAGTCGAGGACTGTGACGACCATGCTCAATGAACAGTGTCCACGCCGTCTGCTCGCAAACGTATTTGACCTCGACGATGACGTCACACGCACCTGCCAACAGTCGTCGACGAGCGACAGGTAAATAATCAGTAACTAATCACGTTGCTGAATATCGTCACAAGATTCCATTGACACGTCACGTCTACAGACTATTTTACACCGTCTAGTGCGATGACGTAAGTTGCATTGAGAACGCAGTTTCATGTCGAAAAGGCGACCTAAACATCTGCCGGAATTTCCCAGTCTACGGAATACGCTGTAGTGTCGTATAACCAGAAAAGGACAGTAGGGGCGACTGCCTCTCACGACTTCAGTTGTGAATGCAAATTTGTGCAGTAAAACTAACGGAATTAGTCTTGGCTACATGCATTTTCATGCCAAAAATGCGTTTGCAACTGCCACGTATGTCACCAACTGTGGGAGCTTCCGGCACTCGCAAACTTAATAGCTGTATGAATGGGCATGCTGTCTCTCCTCAGAAACCCCCTTTCGCTCTCTGCCTCGACTTTTGGCTCTATGAGCCTCACGCAGTTCGCCCCCACCCCGACTCCAATTTCTAGCTTTGCCTACAACTATGCTGGCGTTGATTTTTTGTAACTAAGTACAACAGATTCGTACCGGTATCTGCATTATTTCGCCAAAACGTTCAAGTTCTATATACATTTTTATGATATTTAATTTTGCAAGCATTTTTAAATTATCATAATAGGAAGCTAAGTGAGAAAAACGTTTATAAACTATTCCCGAATGTTTATTGCGCGTGTGGTTTAGCAGCACGTCACGTGACTGTAGCTGCCGAATGACGTCATTAGAACATCCAGTGGACAGCAACAGCGTCAGCAGTAGAAGACCTGCCGTCGGCGAGCAGTGTGCGACGTCGACCGTCTGGACTAGTCACGAGGCAGTGAAGACTGGCTCGGGGGCGGGGCCACGTGCTTGGCGGGCTCGCGTCCTGCTGGAGTCGATCCTCGTCGAGTTGAGGTCTGTGACGGAGAAAATGCGAGCGGACGACGAGCGGTGTGGTTGTTTCACTCAGCCTGGCCATCCCGCCGTAGCTAGGTGCAATGTGCCGCTCGCTAACACATTACAGGTCCTTTCAGAAACAATAGTATTTCATGCTCGCAGTCATTGGTACTGACAACGTAATTATTTCTGGCCATCCCTTCATAGGCCGTACTAACGACGAGCGGTGTGAGTTGACGGCGGAGTGGAAGCACGCGGCGATGGTCATCGATCGATTCTGTCTAATCATATTTACCTCATTCACCGTCTTGCAGCCCCGCAATGACGTCACTCGATGACGTTACTCTATAGCGTCATAGGGTATGATGTCTTGTTGCGTGACGTCATTCACCGTCATACTGACGGTAGCCATTCTACTGTCGGCGCCGCATCTCATTGTCTTATAGTCTGTATTGGCTTACACTATGCCGACAGTGTCAGTCAGAAAATGTTATCCATCTCCTTCCCCCTCCCCGACGTGTTCTGAAATTCATTCTGCGACGACAAATAAATTTAAGGGATCTTTTAAACGCATATTTAGTCTTAAAAAATAAATTTCCGAACATGTAATCGGCTGTCTCCCGTTGTAGGCTACGGCATAACACTGGTGGCGAATTTGGGTTTCAGCAAAAAGTGGCAGAAATTGCTACCCATGCTTTCCCTCCCTCCCCTCTCATCGCACTGCCTTTTATACGGTCATACCTTTTCCCCTTCTCTTTCTTTCATCTCCTTTTCCTTAAAAATAGGTTTCCTTAAATTTAGCTTAAATTTAGTGTGGCTCGGTAGTCTAACGGTAACGTGTCGGACTTGTAATCCTGAGGTAACTCAGAAACGCAGGTTCGACTCCGCACGAGGACACTGGAGGGTAACGACCTTAGGCAAGTTGTTCACACACATGTGCCTCTGTCACCAGTCAGTATAATTTGGTACCGGCTTCACCGCTGGGACGTAAACAGGCACACCGCGTGATACACTGGCCCCGTATCCGTGGTCTCGTAGTGTTAAAACTGGTATCTGGCTGAGGGCCTTAGGAAACGGAGATCAGCGCCGCTCTATGGGCCGTAAGGCTCGGGAAGGATTCTACGTTTTTTAAAATTTAGCTTAAGTAACTATCTGGAAAGCGCTGTGAGCTTCCCCAGCGGGGTCAGAAACGGACACAATCCAAATAGAATTTGGTATCTTTTTGGGGCGACTGAAAATGCGACCCCAAAATGTTTGAAGCCCCGTATCTCTGTATCCGTGCAAGATAGGCGCATGGTCATCATTGACCACCAATAGGAAAGTGCTTTCGCCGGGTCCGATGGTCACGTTCCGGTGACGTCACGTGACCCTTAAAGATTACAATCGTGACCACAAAATATTCAAGGTTCAGTGTCTTCATGGCCGTGGAAAGCAGATGGTTTATAATTGACCATCAACATAAAAACTTTGTTATTGTAATAAAACAGCAAATATAAATGTACAAAACATCTAGACGATGTGATGGTGAGTAATATCACCTTTTTATGATTTTTTAAATTGATTTTTGCTGTTTTCGATGTGTCACTCATTGCATGTCGCCGTTAACAAGTGTATAAACTGATGTTTTGAATTTTGAATTTTATTTCATGTTAAATGAATAAGTATAGCATTAAAGCGCGTTGTTCAGGAATGAGGGCAGTCACCGAAAATACAAACATATGTACTTAGGGCTTTGCACCCTAATTACTTTGCCTATTTCCTAAATTTATGTATAGTTAACATTTGGGGTCTCCGAAAGATACATTCGTCTGTCATCCCCTGTTATACCATCGTGAGTACGTGTGCACGTATTTTAAACTAAAATGTATAACTAAATGACTAGAGCGATACAAATATTCAAACTACCTGATTATGCTGACTTCTTTAAGTATCCGATTTTACGCGCGAAAGCAGCTAGACTGCTTAAGCGCGTCTTAGCCATCGCAATTCTGTCTGTCTGTCTGTCACACGGGTGGATCAGTCAAAAAAAATGCAAGATAGGATCATGAAATTTTCACCATCGGCTGCCGGGAAGACTCTTGTTTCAGGAACCGTAAAGCTTTCCCATAAATTTGGAGGGGGTCACCCCAAACGAGGGCGCTAAATGAGAGGGGGTAGGAAAAATTTGCGATTTTTATCCATAAGTCGCTGTATCTCAATAACGGTGCGAAATACGGCCTAGGTTACTATACTAATGACTAATAAGAAGTCATACACTGGCTCTCGATTGCCACCGAATTCAATGACCTTGGATGACCTTGAACGCCAAAATAGGGGTTTTTATGAATTTTTTTGGCGATTTCGGGCTGCGAGACACGTTTCAAGAGCGAATTGCGCCTAAATCAATTGACATAGACATGGAGAAGCTGCGTATGAAATTTCCAGCATTAAACGCAGATTTCGATGGTCCAACTCTCGATTTTCTAGGTTCAAGGAAACCTGCGCACGAGGGCATCAAATAGCGGTACCCCGTAAAAGTCGTTATTTTACCGTTGTTGGCCAGTCTTTCGTGAAAACGGTTGCAGATAGGCTCGGGCATGCTACCTATCACAACAAGCGCTAGTGACAAGCTTTTCTATCGTATCAACATCGATGACTTTGAAAAACCTTGAACTTCCAAAATGAATGGTTTTTTTATCGATTTCTTTGCGATCTTCGGCTGCAGAGCACACTGAAAGAATGAACTGCGACGAAATGGCTGAAGATAGACTGACAGTTTGCGAATGGAAACTGCTATAGTCTTTCGCGCGTCTCGTGAGCATTAGCTCAAATTTCTTGTTATTATAAATAAGCAGCTGATTTTTAAAATTTCAAATACACCAGTGCAAACGTAGGCTTATGTAAGCGTGTAACCATGAACAGTAAATAACTTGAGCAAACTTAACGCATCAAAACGACGAAGTAAGCGATGAATATTAAGCTTACGAATATTCCTCTACGAGTTACTCGATCGACGAATATCGCAAAATGAAACTGGTGAACCCAGCACGGGTCGCGTATATACAGGGTGCGGCAAAAAATGGACCCCTGAAGTTTTTCGCCGTTTTCTCAGCAACCGTTTGGGATTTTAATATCAAATTTTACAGCTTTATTTACTGAAACCTTCTACATCTAATTGGCACGTAAAATGTGATTTTGTTGAAAAACGACTAATTTATAGACTTTTAACATGACCGCGTACCAATTTTTCAGCATTTTGCTATTTAATTTTCAAAAAACTTGTTACACGTTACTGCCGATAACGTCGCAGTAACGTTTTGATAAACAGTAATTTATATTGTTTATAAATTATCACTAAATTATCGTTCCTTTAAAGCAATCGCCGGCTGCCCACCGGATTCATCTTCCAGCAGGACGGCGCGTCAGCACACACAGCGCGCAGCGCAGGAAAC
>Ga0209367_1007497_pt1 | contig 15037 bp, 8 predicted proteins | sample WorMetLIZISLAND2_FD_187412 | JGI IMG/M metagenome (GOLD analysis project Ga0209367, IMG submission 187412) | Marine gutless worms symbiont microbial communities from Max Planck institute for Marine Microbiology, Germany - Olavius geniculatus... ... | reverse complement strand
CGTGTGCTAATTAGTTAACGGTGCTGCTGTTGCTAACTTGAATGTATTGTAATTGATGATTTTGTGTGTCATATTTTCTGGCAATTAGGACATTGGTCAGGAAATTATACGTAAAACTTAACTATTCTAATGTTCTCGTTCTTGTTCTCGTGGTTCTTGGTCTCGTTCTCGTTCTCGAGATTTTTTTTGGGTCTCGTTCTCGTTCTCATTCAATTGTTCTCGTTCTCGTTCTCGCCATAATCTGGTCTCGTTAACATCCCTGCATGGTGTATGTCGGTTTTATCAGCATGTCATCTCTCTGAAGTGTACAGCAGCTTAATGTGTATTGTAAAGTCATTACCTGAGCTTGTACCCGTTGTGCATGTAATGAATGTTGTGGCTTGTCGAGGTAATGCATACTTCGTTAATCTCGGCAGCTTTTGTTCATGATGCTCTGACTTAGATTTCTGTGTTTTGTACATAGTTGCTATACAGTATACAGAGCCCAGTATAACGTGATTGTCTGTCTGTCTCTTCTGTTTGTCTCTTATTCATATATTTCTTTTCTCAGTTCTGCCACATGCGTGTTAACATTTTGACTGATAGTCATTGTTTCTGTAGGCAGGTTTTGTTAGAAGGAAACGTGAATTCAGCTCATTAATTATTCAGCTCTGTTAGTTCCTTGCTGCATTGTAAATTGTGTACATAATACACAGTGCAGATTTCATAACATTGCACTAAGTTGAACTGTTGTCGTTCGAATCTATGTTACAGCATTAAAGGAGAAATTTTAGAGATTGATGTTTAGTTAGTGCACACTTGAATGGACTTCGTGGTTCCTATCCTCGTGTTGATGACCTTGTTTCATAGACAGTATGTCGATCCCTCTTGTCAAAGTGATTTGTAGCATTATGTATTATTGAATTAGACGTGTTTCTGAATGTGATCTGTATGTGTCGTATTCTTTTTCACTGTTAGTAACATTTTTTGTATCAGCATTTGAATTCTCTTTAGCCTGCATATGATGTCAGCACAAATGTTTAGGCCCATGGTGTTATAAAAAATCTACATGTTAGTATAGAATACTATATTGTAGTAAAAACTAACAAGAAGCCCAGTTGTCACTAGTATAGCCGACCGTACTGGTTGTTAGTGACCTTTAAGATCATCCAAGCTCAATGATTTTCATGTCATTTGAAAGCCAATATGCTACTTCCTATTAGTGATTAATAGTAAACTTGGCCGTATCTTTCACCGTTTTCAAGATTTGGCTGGTTAAAAGTAAAAGATGGAAATACGACAGCTTCACACAGAAAACAACCCTAATATAAAACAAAAATCAATATGGCATCAGATTTTAATGTGATATTTGAGCGTAAGCAAAATATATCATTGCAGATTGACCGGCCAGTACCCAGACTTTGCTAAACAAAGAGGCGTAGCTTGAGTTTCTTGAGGTCTTTTTACTACAAAGGTTTCTGTGAAAAATATTTTGCATTTTTACTTCGTTTTGCTTGACGTCAGTGTTAGAAAAGATGTTTGGCAAATTTTGAGCTAGGCCTATGATGGCTTGGGCCCACTACTTTTCGCCTTACACTCTTCGTGAAAATTTGAAACAAATCAAAGAAGGTAAAGATAATACCGTAGTGTGGCATCCACTGCTCAAAAGCTATACCTCGCTCATCCTGCACCTGAAGTACAAGTAAGTAGTACAACAGAGCACAGACTGGCATGCAAGGGCCAAAAATACCTAGTTTTTTGGCGTGGAAACCGATAAACAGTGTACAGAAAATTACGACACAGTAAAAACGACTCAGTAAAACCACAGTACATATACGCGCCGAAGGCGTATAAGCTTATATGTACTGTGGTAAAACTTTACACCGTACGTCAGACCGTCACACTGTACAGTGTACTGTATGCTACATCATTCTCAATTTACTTACTGTTTACAGAGATCACTTCTGGTAAAACTGTAAACACTAAACAGTATTTCCGGTTCAGACTTCCGTATGTTTATTGGTTGTAAAATTCGAATTAATAGTATAGTAAATTTCTGTTATGGCCCTGTAGGCTAATTTTTTCATTACTTGTTGTGTTTACAATCGTGTAACTGCAGTTAAATATATCTGAGCTTTTTTTATTTCGTCTGAATAATCCGTTCCATGGCTGATCGTCTGGGTAAGAATGAATCACTATCACAAGTCTGTCTGTTAGCGTGTGTAGTAGTCTTGCATACCGCCTCTCATTGCTGGTAGCCTTGCAGTTCAGTTTTCTAGTCTGAAGTTAGCTAGTTATACCAGGGTAACTACACATACTTAGGCTAATAGAGCTAGGTATGTAGGCTAATAAATGTGTATAATATGCAAATACTAATTCGGACCCAAACCTTAACTACCAGGTATTATGCATGTTTATTCATCTGTCATGTATTTATTTTATATATATGCATCGTCGGTAATGGTAATTTGTATTTTATATGTGTACGAATCATACATTTGGTGTACTTGCATGTGTTTCAGCGAACAGCGAAGCAAATGCCAGAAGAATTGCTTTTGTAGAGCAGTGTTTTGGCAGTAGTGGGCAGGTAGTTATTCTTTCATTACATTTTTTGATCATCATGTGTTTTTCTGTTTTATAGTGACTTTTAGTGTAATGAAAGTGAAAGAATACGAATGTCAAAGTGTTGAATGTTGAAAGTATTCATACAGTTGGCTGATGAAATAGTGCAAACAATCAATGTGATTTTATTTGTTAATGCAAGTCACCATATCAGAATCGTAAATTACATATGTAGAGAGCGCAGCAAATATGATGGTCTCAAGTACTAGGTTTTCAACATATCTGATTTGTTGTCACTCTTGTCATCATCATGCATTGTTGTCTGTTTTGTGTCTTTTGCAGCCGCTTGCTATCCCAAATCGCGTTTTGGTTGGTGAAGGTGTGCTGACAAAAATGTGCCGCAAAAAGCCAAAACCTCGACAGTTTTTTCTGTTTAACGACATTTTAGTTTATGGAAACATTGTAATGAGCAAGAAAAAGGTACTTTTGTGTCATTAAGTGAATTGTATCATCTATAGATATTAGTACATAATCTTGGTGATGCACATAATTGTTTTGTCATGTAACAAGCTTATTTTCTATGGAAGTTCTTTTGGTTGTGTCGTTGTTCAAAAGTAAACTTAGTAGATCATAATAGTTTAGTTATCAGCATTATGAGACTGAAGAATAAATTTTATATTAAGTAATAGTTTATGGGTAATTTTAGAGCCGTCAAATTAACGCTTTAACTTAATGCATTAAACGTTAATAAATTAATGGGCATTAAAAAATTAATGCACATACATAAATTTACTAAATTCTGTGAAGTAGGAGTTTCAATATTTCGTAACTGCTGTTATTTGACAATCGAATGAATTCGAGTAATTAAACTGTTGTTGCCGTTCCATCACTAGTACTGTTAATAATAATAATATTTGGATGATGGTGCAATTTGGTTTTTCATTTTTCAGGTATTACAATTTCCAGTCATGAATTGTTTTTCGTGGTCTATCATTTTCAGGACTGCAAATTCAACACCACCAGTAATATTAATGATGCATTATTAACACATTAACATATGCATTAAGAAAGATAATGCAATGCGTTAACATGTTTAAAAAATTAACAACATGATGTAGTTTTGTGTGCTGTATCGTTCAGTACAACAAGCAACGCATTCTGCAGTTGGAAAACATACGTCTTCAGTCTGTGCCTGACGAGTCAAGTGAGTCTGTTTTTCACTGGCTTAATCTTTATACTGAATTTTTGTTTAGTTGCATTTGTCAGTTGATTCAGATTGGTCAAGTACAATTTTTTGCCAGACTTAAATTATCTTTTATCGTGTGTAGGCCACATTATGGGTTTTGCACATCTGTCTGTCTGTGTATCCTGTCAAGACTTTTAGCTCAAAAATGAGAAAGGTGTAGAAAAACTAAAATTGGCATTATGTACTCCAAGACTGTAGTTAACCGACGTGCCAGTTTTCAGCTCTTAATGTCAAAGGTAATGGTTAGAACCAGGGTTTAGGGTTATTACCTCCACCAAGGAGGTGATGTTTTTGCCGGTTTTTGTTTGTTTGTCTGTGAGTCCACGCGATAACTCGAAAAGTTATGGACGGATCTTTCTGAAATTTCGAGGGTATGTCGGGCATGGCATAAACTACCAGTGATTCAATTTTGGGCGTGATCCGGCAGGAATCCTGGATTCTGGATCACTTTGAAATTTTCGTTACCATTGCGTTAAACGGGGCATAAGGGAACCGCTAGCAAAGCGAAGATGCTGACGCCACCTGGCAAATAGCTTTGCCTTGGCGGAGGTACCTGCGGGCTACGACTGCTTTCTAGTTGTGTTATAAATTTTGTCATCTGTTATCATTATTTGTGAAGCCATACTTTCACTGCTGTATTAGTCATTTTCTACAGTTAATATTTGGCCTGCAGTTGCCAAGCATCAGTGAGTCAGCTTGTACCTCCTGCTTTGGCTGTAAAGCACTACATACAGTAGATCTCTGATATTGCCACATTGACTGTGAGATCAAATTTTGTAAAAATCTGTCATGTATTAACGATTTTACACTAACTTATCTGTTGGAGGCCACTAATTTTGGGACATTGTGACCAAGTGGGGTGGCATTGCAGACTTGCGGAATGGCTGGCAGATTATCAGCCCAAGCAAATCATTTACCGTCTATGCAGCGACTGCGTCTGAGAAGACCGAGTGGATGGCACACATTGAAAAGTGTGCTCAGGATCTGCGGACTAAACGTAAGTTGATGATCTGTGTGTCTGTGTCATTGAATGGCATCTACTGTGAACTGCTTTAGGACGTTCTTACCTATAATAAGATATCCAGGAGGTTATTATATTCTTGTAAACCACTGGTTTTTTGTATGTTGTTATGTTCTATTGATCGTGTGACTGATTGTTTGAATGATTGAGAACTCCAGAAGTCATGATCTGTACTAACTGATCTTATTATTATTATTTGGATTCATTGTCAATTAGTGTGGTTTTCTGGTGTAACGTTAATGGGCTGAACTGGTGACCTAAAGGTCCCAGGATCGACTCTGAGCCGAGGCACTGTCAGGTGATGACTTTGGGCAAGTTGTTTACACACATGCTAGAAATATGCGGAAAAATATGCCGCGCAGCATATATGCGCCGCATATATTGCCAAATTCTACGTATTTTCCCGCATATTTTGCCTCAAAAAGTTCTGCATATTTCAAGAAAATTCTCCGCTATAAACCAACATCCCTATCAAACTTTAAAGACGAGATCAGAATGATTGTCTCAATGACTGTTTCAAATTTTGTAAAAATCTGTCATGTGTTAACGATTTTACACTAACTTATCTGTTGGAGGCCACTAATTTTGGGACACGGTGTAGTAATTGCAGAAAGTTGGCCAGTAAACTTGGAAATAAATAGTAGTGGATTGCACAGTGATTGAACGTTGCTGATGTGTTGCAGATGGGCGTAAGATGGCTGATGCAGAACCGTCGCCTGTCTGGGTACCAGACTCTGAGGCCCCACGTTGCATGCACTGTAACAAATCAGAGTTCACTGTCATCAATCGCCGGGTAACTAACCATCACGTTACTGATTCTAGCTGTCACTTTGATCAGTGTCTGGCTGTCACCTGAAAAAATATCTTGAATGTACTGCATATTCCACCTGAATTTGCTGGGTGTTTTTGATGTTTTGTTGAAACTAACTTCAAGCAAATATTGTTATTTGGCCATTTAATAAGAATTATACTCCAAATAAATGAATAAATAAATTAAAACACAGCACTTATTTGTCATTACGGTTTCATTTACAATCTTATGCCGATTTCTTGGTAATCGTAGTGAGTGCATCCAGCTGGTGAAAAGTACCATCAAAGCACTACTCAAAACAGCGTGTGTTTGCTGTATGTGATACAAATGAGTGTTAATTGAACTTAAACACTCCAGACAACAGTTTAATTAACACTTATTTCACAGCCTTTGGCGGCTAGTCACAAAAAACTGTAAGCCTACACTGTAATTCGTTTGTTCACTTTTGAGTGCAGCTGTGAAGTCACTAACGTATGCTGCAGACATACTGCTGGAGAAAGGCAGTACTAGCCCGGTTTTGAAATGAAGATGTTTGTATCTGTGTGAACTGTGTGTAGCATCATTGTCGCAAGTGTGGTAAGGTCTGCTGCAACGCGTGCACCAGCAAGCGCTGGTTACTGAAACATCAGTCGTCGAAGCCGCTGCGTGTCTGTCTCACATGTTACGGCAAACTCAAGTCTCCCGACATGACCGCCGCACCGGTCGATGGTAACTTTCAGCCAGTCACATTTTACCAGCAGTCAAACAGTTCAATTAGGAGCTGCCTTAATAATAGAGTTACTTTAAGGTTGATAGTAGACATAGAAATAATAGGCCAGTTTAGATTATAAATGTCCTGCGATGTGAATTTCCCACTAACTAGTTTTTGAGATGTTTGAAAAATGTTGAAAGTGTGGGCCTACTGTCATTTTGTGGAAGTCTGGTGGATGAGACAGGGTTGTCTTGGGTTCTGATTAGTCCTAAAGTTGGAGTTTTCAAAAGTCAGGACCTGGCAAATCCTGAAATTGGACATAATTTCTGAAATGCACTGGAAAAGTTCTGAATTTGGCTAGTTTCTCCCTGAAAAACCAATTAGTTCCATTAGAATCACTAATGTTATTTTAGTTGCTTATTTAGTAATATTTTGTTTAGTAGTATTTTTTGTTTGAGTGATATGTTACATTTGATGTACCATGTTTTTCTACTAAAGTTACCTTTTCCATCCTGTTTGACTAATGGAATAGGTCATGAAATCAGTACTGAAAAAGTCATGAGAATGTTCTGAATTTTGCTAATGTCACTTGTGTGGGAAGCATGTTGAGATATGGGATGATGGGAAATGTACAGCAGTTAGTAGTACTGACGTGGTTGAAAAGGCCGCCGAGGTGCTGTGTCCAGTGAGCCAATATTGTCTGCACTGATTGTCATGTTTGTGCTCTATGCTCTATGCAGCCAATGAGTCGGTTGGCAATCCGGAGTCATCTGGTGAAGACACTTCTGATTCTGATGATGACACTTCTGCCAATGGACCTGAAGCTGTTGAACATGTTTGTATTGTCCGTGCATTGTCTCAGTTATTATATGGCATTGCTAAAAGTGATTTGCCTATTGTGGCAGATGTTACTGTGATGTGATCGGTCCATCTGTCATGCATTGTTCTGAAGCTTTTGGATGGACGGAGATGCCATTTGGTAGGGGCACTAGTGTGCCACCTTAAAGTAACAACAATTTCGGTGACACAACTCCTGCTTTTTCCCTCCCACATTAGTCAAAATATGCATTTCGTGTTGCAGCTAAATTAAAATTGGAACTGCCGCAATCTTGCCAAATTCCGAATCATTTAGGACTTTCACATTTTTCGTTTGAATATAGTTAACATGTGCTAGTGTCTAAAGGTATAAAATAATACACATCATGCATAGATGTCAAAGGAGTATATGTAACATCAGCCATGTTAGCTTGACTCATGCTTGGCTGAAGTTTACATTGTGACAAATAACAAAACTATTTGTGCCTAATATCAAAAACATCCATGTGATAGTTATAACAGATCTGCTGGAATAAAGGTAGTAATTATTTATGATGAATCAGTTAGATGTTTGTTGGTTGCAGCCAACGTTCTATTCTGGTGGAGCAAAAACGTCAACATCAGCCTGATGTACTGCAACTTCCTTTGTCAGAATTTTTGCCTCGTGTGTTACTGCTCCATGTGTAGTTGCTTTTTGTGCACTTCGAGTCTGTCAGAACTTTTGATGACCGAACATTCTGTCGCTGTGAATCATGGTACAAGTCAGTGTTTGTGATTAGGAAAGCCAACCCTGTTTTCAACTTTTCTTCCATCCATGTAGTAGGAAACCTCATCCCGTGGGCTCCGGACCCAATTGGGCAGAACAACAGCAGAAGTAGCGTTATACACATCTACAAATGGTACCCATGTGTCTCATTTGTTGCCGAGACCTAAATTGAAAATCTGGATCTGGCTGTATTGGGCTTGGTGTCCTGGTGCTGGCTTCCTATTTGTGATGTTCGTGCCACCGTTGTGTTATTGTGTGAATGTCATTGTACATAGTGACTGTGCAGGTTGTATTAGCCACTACTCATTCGTAGTTATTTGTTATTGACACACTCCACTGATTCTGCTGGATATATTGCACAACATTCCAATATTTTCCATTTTTGAATAAATACACCGTGTCTTAAAAACAAGTCAAACTGTTTTTTGTCCTAACTTTGTCAAATTTCCACCAACTTTGATAATTTTTTTGCACAAAGATGGCCAAAATGATAAAATTATGCAAGATGCACTAATTTTTTACTTCATCCAATTTATGTCAATGCAGTACCGTGTGAAACACAGATGCTCCAGATTGTTACATTACACGGTGGTTATTTTATCAGATTGCTCCCTTTTGCGTCATCAGTTTGACAGAGGGTGCCACGTTGTTTAATAATTTTGTGGTATTAAAATATTTCATGGTAAAAATAGCAAACAACAAAATAGCTGACTGATGAGCTTAAAACATGTGCCAAAAATTATCAAAGTTAGTTGAAATTTGACAAAGTTATGACAAAAACAATTTTGACTGTTTTTTTTTCTGAGACACGGTGTACATGTAAACATAGAAATGTATTTGCATTAGCACCATAGTGTCACGTCTAGGGGCACTGTGGTTTGAGGCATGTGTATGCTATGGAGAAAAAAAATTTCAGTTTTTTTGCAGAAAACTTGTCAGGGAGCTGGCATTATGAATGTCAACATTTGAAAGGGAGTTCCAAATGTCAAAACCAGTGCTAGTATGTCTGGCCTAGATTTGTAAACTCCATTATTGTCAGTATTCTGTTAATTACATGTGTTAGACTTGAAGCTAAAACTCGGTTGTTTTCTATTGTCCATTGTGCATGTGTCTGAGGCTGCAGTTGCGTATAAAATAAAACATTTCCAGGATGGATTTTCAGCTTGGAACATTTTTGCAAATGATTTGAACATGCAATTACATGCAAAAAAACGAAACAGCATTTTTTGCAAATTGTTTGCATCACATGCAGTCACAACCTTGCGTGCATTTCACAAACATCAAAATTTCTAGCTCAGAATAATGCTATCAACGATAAGTCACTGTTATATTGTCATGAATCTGGCTGTATGAACACCAAGCAAGTATTGTGTGTGTCCATCACTAGTTGAAATGTGTTCTCATTGTGAAGTTGTCTCCTACAATACTGTTGTACTGCAGCAGATACATGCCTTCAATCTAATGCACAATTTATGCGTCTGTGTGCTGCACATAGACCACATACTTTGACAAATTCCACAAATATTTGTGAATGTGCAACTTGCTGTGGCCACTTTGAGCACAAGCTGTAAAGACAAGTTCAGAATGATTGTCTCAATGATTGTTTCAACTTTTGTAAAAATTTGTCATTAACGATTTTACACTAACTTTTCTGTAGGGGGCCGCTAATTTTGGGACATGGTGTATATCAGTTTGTAAAATTGCATGCTTTCCACTGTAGGTATTTGGCAACTGCTGCTGCTCTTCTCGCAGTGATTTGTGTCTGCTGAGGAAGGTATCAGCAGTTGCTCAAACAGCCGTGAAAGGCTAAGTTGATGAATTTGTTTGGCTCATTAGCCAGAGTTTCTACCAATGTCTCTTACATCGAAAAGGAAAAGTAGAACTGTTCGAAATTAATTGCTTTGGTTTCAGAGTTGACATTGCTGTTGCTGCAACTAATGGAACATTTCTCAGTATCATGTGTTGTGTCATGTTGTAAGTGGTTTTCTTGTTGTTAGTGACTTGTCTACTAACATGCAACTATAATGATTCTACTTATGTATGCATGTCCCGGGATTTTATCTCTGAGCATGTTAAATTACATTGCAGAGTATAGAGGTTTATTGCAAAAAAATGACAACTATTGGAGATGATCACATATCGCACAACTAAGTTTTAAGGCATTAGGTGCCAAGGCCAAAAATTTAGCCCTGCAGGCCTAAATGAATGAATGAATGTTGTTTTCTGTAAATTAATTTCAACATTTGTTTAGTTAATGACCAATAATATCTGCTGTTTACTGTGGTGTTACTTATTTGTGATAATTGTATTTGTCAGCATAATTTGTATTAATGTGAAGTTAAGTGGCAAATATAACGATTTTTTTTGTTAAACATTTAGAATTGTTTGCAATACTTGATTACTGTTATGAGCTGTTGAATATTGTAACATATAAGGATAATCGAAGTAATACGATGTGGTTATATTTATGTTCCAAATTCTCATTCACTGATGACATGATATTGATATGCTCTGCTGTTACTGTCTATGTAATAAAATATTTCAAAAACCTGCAGCACTTTTGCTTAACATTCCCTTTAACCGTTTCTTATCTGATCTCACAATTTCGTTTGTTATATGCATCAAAATTTTAACGTCGTCCATTGAATGCTTCAATCCGACTTATAATTACGTTTGCTATGTGACTATTAGCTGCGTAAATCTAATGCTTTAACAGGCGTCAGCTACTATGTTAAGTACTGCAGATGAAAACTGAGTAAAATTCGTTTTCACCAGTGTAATTAAAAACATCTGCATTTAGCGCTAGATACAAATTACTACAACATACGAACATTTCATGTACCAAGTAATCCACTGCCAGTTTTACCATACTACCAGCTCAAATATGCACAAAAACAGTTTACCTCGACACAAAAACTAACGATACACAAATACATTGCCCTTAGGATGCAAAACTGAGCAAGGTACTCACTACCTGTTACATAAAACCACAACTATAATATAAAATTGAAGACATCTGGGACACTGGCGTTGTTACCAACCACATAATTCAACAAAATTGTTCAAAATGCACATGTACTAATTTAAACAATAAGGTGCCACAGAATACAATTGAAGATTACAAGCTACAAACGTGATTAACGGTCAGCACAAACTAACACATCATAGCACCGAATACTTGGCTTATCCTAAAATATATAATTCATCTGAAAGGGCGAGACACGCAATTTGTCAAAATACACATTACTACAATTTCTGTATAAAAACGCCAAATTGTGAAGCCAGTATTTATTGTGCAAGTCAGCTTCAAACTGGGTCGACACTACACTCTGAAGCAGTCATCACTTTGACACAAGCACATGAATAGCACAAAAACTGAATTTACACTGCAGAAGAGAAAGACACATTACTCAACAACAAAAGAGTTCCTACACACAATCACATAGTGACAGGAATATTGTTACAAGCATTTACTCCAAAATATTGAGTGAGTGAGTGAGTAGGGTTTAACATCCCACCCGACACAGTATAGGCCATTTCGGGGACGGCCTCTGCAGGCAAAATTGCACGTACACATAATAACAAAACAAAATGTTTAACCTTTACAGAATGTTTAACCTTTATAAAGCACAAAACAAAATATTGACACAGTATACTTACCAAGTAGAACAAGTTTAATGATACTTATCTATCAGTAAAATACACAACACTTCTGTCAGTAAAGAAAATGAATGAAAGTAAATATGCATTCAAAACAACACTGTCTCATTCAATGATGACATGATATCAATATGCTCTGCTGTTACTGTTTATGTAATAAAATATATCAATCAACAGCAAAAACAATACTTTTATCTACGAACGAAACAAAGTATGTCACAGTAATCAGTCCAATGTATCTAATAGTCTACATGAAAATATTTACAGATTAATATATGTATATTTAAAAATATCATTCACAGTGCAGACAATGAAGACAAAATAGTAAACTGATTGGAAATCAACAACAACAAAAAAACAGTAATAGTTTGTGAAAGTAGCAGCTATTACAAACTAAAAGGTGCTCGTGAGAGTGCATATCTCTGACAAGTGAAGTAATCTAAACATTACTACTACTACTACTACTACACTTCTATTAATTTTTGACCAAAATCCACAAATGTTGTTGCCATGGCAACAAGGGTCAGTCATGGTAGAATTACAGTGGTATCATCCAATAGTCTGTATCCAAAAGCTTCCGTTAGATACAAAGATCGTGGAGATATATATTATACATTCCAAGTTATAGCCCATTTTGTCTCAAATTTCGTTGCCATGGCAACAGGGGTCGGTCAAGGGTAGAAACAAGGAAGGGGGAGGGAGAAGCTGAGAGTCGCTTTGCAATAGGGGAAAGGGAGAAGTAATAACAGTAGATGCCAACATTGCTGCTTGCACTGTAGAATGACGTCACTGCTATTATGACGTCATGCAGGCACCATTGCATTATGAGTCATTATGTGCACAGACACACAGACAGAGAGAAAAAGTGATTACTTAATCTCCACCAGTGTTCACTACGTTCACCTTGGCGGAAATAATGACTGCCACACAACGCAGCAAATGCAGTGCTAACTATGCTGTTATCCTAAGCACCCACACTACAGGCCTCACCAGCCCATCCATTTGTCCCAAAGGTGCTACCAACTGAAAAAAATTAAAGGTATAAGAAAACCAAAATCGAAGCAAACATTTCTCGGGACAGGAAAAAGTCTGAGTGCAGCAGGTTGAAGATCAAAGTCATCAGATGCCAGAAACAATCAGAATGATGCACATCTCACACAACTATTCCTGGCTGAGCAGCTAAGTATCTGCTGCCTCCCCCACTGCATATCATGCACAGTGCAGTTGGCATGTACGCATAACTAGCTGGACGCCCGCAGGCATGTTACCACAAGGCCAAGTGAGTGAGTAGGGTTTAACGTCCCAGCTGACACAGTTTAGGTCATTTCGGAGACAGCCTTTCCAGGCAATGCACACATGTAAGCACATACTGAAACACAGAATTTAACCTTTACACAAAAAACCGATAAGGAATGCATGAAACACCAAATATCAATCCTAACCTAAAATTGTCAGAACTGGCCATTATGATTGTGCACATGCAACAGTAATGATAGTTCCAATAATTTTCCCTGTTAACCTCCAGACAGACATTAACTTCAGAATGCTGTCTATTGGAAAACCAGGGGGAGGAGGGAGGAGAAGGGAGAGGCTGGCAACATTTTTGCTCGTGTTTGACTGAGATTTGAGCCAATCCCAGTTAATAAGCAATTTACCACAATGACAACAGTTATAAACCTGGCCTTACTTTCAGCCAGGCTCGAGATTACTTGACAATTACAGCACTATGCACATTACACTGTTTGCCGACAGAGGCACATGCGTGTGAACAACTAGCCAGAGTTGTCAATAAAAAACACAATTTATAACAATAGGATACATAATTTATCAACGGCAAGTTCTGTCAAATGATTGAACACGTGAGCAAAATAACTTCACTTGTCAATGTTCTGCAAAAAATTCTGGAGACAAAACACTGTGCAATCAATGCCATTAATGGACTTTGCACATGAGCAACAAAATAAAATACTACAAAAAAACAATAAAACAATTTATTTAGTTGAATTGCGACATATGCAAACCTCTGCAGCAAAAATACACATATGTAGCGCTGGACTCCCGTGTGACAAACAGTAAATGGAGTTGACAGCAACTGTTACCAGATGCTTTATTGTATTTTACTGTATTTCACTGCACATGAGCAATCCCCATAACAACGATGCAACTATAATGACAACATCATCATCATGTGTTAAACTGGGATCAACAATAAGCTCTGAATAAATCACCCGATATCTGTACACTGTAGCACAAACAAAATGCAGGCAGACACGACATGTCACTCAACAGTCATTAAAATTATATGCAGACTGTAAATAAAGCTCTATTTAAAAGCATCACAATACATATCACTGGTCAAAACAAAACACTGTGGAATTCTTGGCTATCAATAAAAAGTATGACAACATCAGCATTCAGCAGTAAGTGTCGGAAGATTGGTCATGTGAACGTAATTCCAGCCTCACGATAAACTCCAAATATCTTCTCGATGGCACAAATGTACGCAGCCGTCCGGATGTCCAGTCCAAGATTGTGCATCAATGCAGTATGCATCAGGTTCTGCATATTACATCTCAACATTTTTTAATTTAGCTGAATAAATCAGACAACCAAAAAGTTTTTAAAAATTAGCCAACAGACTGCTTTCAACTAAAATATGACATATATGGCTATGACAAACAGTAGTAAAAAACCAGATAATAACATTAGTGGTCTACGAACAATGAGTGATTTACAAAGTTATGGTCCAATCACTGGCAATCAACACTCTTGATTAATGGCGAGACCACAGTAGTTAAAGGTGCAAGTTGACTCCATGAGTCGTTTGTTCCTATCTTAACTACAAAGCATGCCTGACATTGTGGGTGGTCTGAAATTCTAGCCAGAAGTATATCATAATGTCAACAGGCTCAATGAAACTGTGATGTTGACATATGCATAAAGCACTATATCATTCAACATCATATAACCAGTTGTAAAATGTATACTATTATTATTCACCATCCGATGCCACGTAAATCTCAACTGCCAGTAACACAATCCATAGCCTTTCACAGTATGCTTTAAGCCACCTTCACATCTACGCTGTGTCTCAAAAAACATTTCCAACATTTTTGACTGTAACTTGAAAATCAATCAACAGATTTTGATAATTTTTGGTAAGAATATTCTGGACAAAACTTGCCATCAAATGACCATTCAGTTTCCCACCTCACCCAATGTATGCTTCTGCACTACGTAGGAAAAGCAAATCAAGCGAAAAATGTGTTGAAATAAACAAAAAACCTGAAAAAAACAACCCTGACATTATCAATCGTAACTTGAAGAAAGATTAGCAGATTTTAATAGTTTTTGGCAAAAATATTTCTTGACAGAACTGGCTATGAAATACGTGTTTTAGTTTCCACCTCACCCATCGTCTGCTTTTGCACTACCTGGGGAAAGCAGACCAAGCATATACGTGTTTAAAAAAAAGAAAAGAAAAA
>Ga0209367_1007496_pt1 | contig 15038 bp, 15 predicted proteins | sample WorMetLIZISLAND2_FD_187412 | JGI IMG/M metagenome (GOLD analysis project Ga0209367, IMG submission 187412) | Marine gutless worms symbiont microbial communities from Max Planck institute for Marine Microbiology, Germany - Olavius geniculatus... ... | reverse complement strand
AGCCATACAACGACAGTGGTATACACACATAGCATTAGACGCACAAGGCAGAGGTGTTAGCAACACGACCGACGATTAAATCGACAATAAATGCAACACGGACAGTGAAAAATACAGACAGCAAGCTTATTTGACGTGAAAAATAAGTCGACAACTCGATTTTCCACAGGCGTCATACACACATACCGGCCACGATCTGAGTAAGACGCAGCGCGGCTTGACAAGGCCTATACTGTCGTATACACTACGAGGTACGGTTTTGCCACAATACATGCGTTACAGCTCAGACGACACATACCGTATCAAGGGTCGACCGATAGTACGTCGGTCAAATAGTGGGTGTCGTCAGTTCGACCTAGACCGCCCACCAAGACCAACACGGCGTAGGCCCCCTACAATACTGTCTGGCTTTGCGTTGGCGTCATATAAATCATTCATAATCATATGCGGTCATGGTGCTGTGATTATGAATCGACTACAGCATGAGTGCATGCCTCAGAAATGTGAACTAGAGACTAGAGTAGGCCTATATAGCCTACATGACTCAGTCCTACTGTGAAATATGCGGCCACGGTCGAATATTAAGCTGTCTGTGCTGCTATAGTCTGCTATATTACGCGCGAAAGCAGCTACTGCTTTCAGCGCGTCTTAGCGCAATTCTGTCTGTCCGTCTGTCTGTCCGTCCGTCTGTCCGTCCGTCTCACGGGTGGATCAGTAAAAAACGGTCCAAGCTAGGATCACCAAATCTTCACCGTCAGCTGCCTGGAAGACTTTCAGGAACCGCAAAGCTTTTCCATAAATTCGAAGGGGGCCACCCCGAACGAGGGCGCTAAATGAGAGGGGGTGGGCAAAATTTGCAATTTTTGGCCAATAAGTCGCTGCATCTCAGTAACGGTGCGAGATAAGGCCTAGGTTACTATTAATCACTAATAGAAAATCGTATACTGGCTTTCGATTGGCGCCGAATTCAATGACCTTGGATGACCTTGAACGCCAAAATAGGGGGTTTTACGGATTTTGCTGCGACACAGGGCTATATCATTCACAAGGTGGCGCCACGGTACTGGCGTTGGTGGCGTAGCGTAGTTGATAACGCGTTTCGGCTGAAACGAAGTTACTCTACGCCGGGCCCGGTTAGTACTGCGATGGGTGACTGCCTGCGGGTAGGAACTGCTATAGGCTTTCCCGCGTCCCGTGAGCATTAGCTCAAATTTCTTGTATTGTCAATGTCAACCTTCGCGTGGATTGCTGTTTTAGTAGGCCGATAACAGTCTGCTGCTTCTCCTCAGTAATAGGGTGTTTACACGATCCAGCAAACGTCCAGCAAACTTTCAGCAAATGTAATGCTGGACGTTTGCTGGATCGTGTAAACACCCAAAAGATTTTGCATTGTCACCGCTGTCGAGTGGCTGCCGTACAGTACCCTCTCAGTGCAAAGCAATAATTCATTTATTACTAAGACACACGTACCGATGGTGTGCATTCTTGCCGACCGTACTTAAGTAACGGTCGAGCTTATGGTCGAGTTGTCGTCTGTCTGTCTGACGTCTGTAACGGATGTATTGTGGATAGACTTTAAGTCTTAGTAGATTTTTTTACACGATTATTAGCTATGAACCGGTTGAACCCCCCCCCCTTAAATGCATACATTGAGTAAAAAATTTTATTAGTTTTACTGCAGAAATGCACTGCATATGCGAGACAAAAAGGCAACTTTGGCATCTTGGGGCCATGGCCCCATTTTCCCCCTAAATCCACCTATGTTCCCGGTTAGCAAATCTAGAGAATCTTCCCCTTTTCCTTTCCTTCTCTTTTTCCCTCTTTCATCCTTGGTCGTCCTCCCCTGCCTTGTCTTTCTTTATTCCTCCTGTCTCTTTCCCTTTCTTCTTCTTTCCTTTTCTTTTTCCTTGCCCTCAAAATTCTAGCTACGGGATCTGCGGGAGTATCGTGAGCTCCCTCACTTGGGTCTACTGCAGAGCCCCAACCGAAATTGAATTGGGAGCATTATAGTCTTAAAATTAAACCTGTCGAATGAGGACATTAACTTAACGCGTTAACGAGTTAAAGGATTAACGCGCGTTAAAAAAATTAACACACGTGCATAAATTATCTTAATCAGTGCCGGCGCCAGAAAGTTGGAGGCCCCCCAAATGCAACTGTGAGGCCTCTGTAAACGGGGGTCTGGTGGCGTAGCCCCCAGCAGAATCCATGGATAGAGCCCCTGGTCAGAAGGGTAGGGGCAAAGCCTCTTGAAGCTGAAACACTTTTGACTTTTTGACGTTCACCGAAAGCCGCAAATATGCCCACTTTTCTAAAATTTGAAACGCAAAAAAAAATCAGATATAATTTGTGTTGTCTTCGCAAAAAAGGAAGTTTAATACGCCGCAATACATCACAGGTTACTATTACATTAATGAGAATATTAATAAACTTGTCCATTTTGGGTAAGCTCTCTACATGTTTCCTTATTTTACATTTTAAATATATTTAAAAAACTAAAAAAATTTTTCATACGTAGCATGAGGCCCCTGAGCATACGTGAGGCCCCGGACCGGAGGGTACAGGGCCTTTCGGCCAGCTCTGCACTTAATTCTACGAAGCAGGAGCTCCAAAATTCCATTAAACTATGTTTATTTGACGATGGAATAAAATTCAAGTAATTAAAATTGTTCTGTTGCTGTTCTGACACTACCGTTTTGACGTTTTATTACTGCTGTCACGGTTTTGCGACACAGGCACAACTCACCCTTTTGATGTAGGCCGTATAGTCCACTTACAATATCAGCAAAAAAATTTAAAATAACGCAGTGCGTATTATGCGTTAACGCGTTAACAAATTGACACTTCGACAGCTTTACTTCAAATGTGAGCGGCAATTCTAAACGTTTGTCAATGATAATTTTCCCGAGAATCAACTGACCAAATTTAGTGCAATTGAAATAATAAGAAAAAAAGGCGGCATCACAAACTTAAACGTTAAGATAGTAATAATCTGCAAGCGAAGCGAGCAGAAATTTTTTTTGTACCCCACGTACGTTTTGTCTAGTTGCTCCTGGAACCCTTCTGGGAGGTCGGCTTTAACCCCCAGACAAGTTCCAGTGGGGAGGTCGTTCTCATGCAGTGGGGGAATAATTCCCCAACCTCTCGGCAAATCGAACACTGGCCATATGCACTTCCTGCCCTAGGCCTAGGGATATGGCCAGTTTTTTTCGTTGAAAAACGCACGTTATTCCTATCCCCTTCCATTCAACCCCGAATTTAAAAATGTTTCCTTTGCACTAGATAAATTTTGCATGCCTAGGTTTAATTAGGGCTAATTATGTAAAAAGTATTATGTAAAAACTTTTCCCCTACGACCTACCGTTTAGCCACAATACATCCGTTACAGACGAACGGGGAGACAGACAGACGGAAGAACGGGCAGACGAATGACAACCATGCTAATAGCTCGACCGTTACTTTTTTACGGTCGGCTAAAAAAACTTGTAATGAACTATTCGTATCGAAGTTGAAATTTTGATACTGACCCATCCCTAAAACTTATCACTGCTTATCTCCCTTGAGAACTGTTAATCGCTCAGTAAAATGGACCAAAAAGAGGAAGATTTTGGTGCTATGACGCGTTTTATGACAGAATTAGTGTCTAGTCCGATTAATCTAGCTCTGCTGGGATTGTGTGCTTTTCTGCTGTACAAAATTGTTAAAAATCGACGGCGAGAATCTTCCAAGTCTACGCAGCCACAGTTACCTCCCATGAAGAAAAGGGATTTCACACTTGAGCAGCTGCAGGAGTTCGACGGCCGAGGAGAGGGTGGCAGAATACTTATTGCTGTCAACGGAAAAGTTTTTGATGTTACTCGTGGAAGCAGATTTTATGGCCCAGGTAACACTAGACAATGACAGGCTTTAAGAAAATTATTTTGCTTTCTGTTTGTGCTTTCATTTCTTTCTGTTTCAAATTTCTTAACCTTTAGGCACAAATTATACTGATAATCAGCTAGCCATTGTGTAATTGCTGCACTGATAACACACCAACTAACAACTTTGCAACTACAGCATGCCGTGTACTATGCGGAATTTTGAATACGTGTAATTTTGGAGTGTCAGATTCTGGGGAAAACATGCTAAATTAAGTATAGTTTGCGGAACGAAAAATTGTTTTCCAGTCTTGTCAGTTTAATAGGTTGCTGCAAGTGATTTTTGCGACAACAGCATGCCACTTTTGGAGTATATTCATTTCTGCTAAATATAATGATGAATGATGATTGTTGGCTTTTAGGTGGTCCATATGGAGTTTTCGCAGGCCGTGATGCTTCGCGTGGCCTGGCCACATTTTCATTGACTGAAGAAGCAATAAAAGACGAATATGATGACCTAAGTGACCTAACGTCGATGCACATGGACAGTGTACGAGAATGGGAAATGCAGTTTACAGGTAGCAGAATTTGCATGTTTATTTACATCATTACTTCAAGTCTACTTGTCTATTGAGATGTGTTGCTGTTGTTGTAGTCTTCTGGCACTCGATCATGAGATCATATGCGACTGGCCTCAGTATGGCCAGCATCCCTCACGTAGTTTAGCACCACTGCGTGTTTATCAAAAAGAAAAGTGATGGCATCATCCTCATCAAAGTGGTTGGTATGTGCATTTTGTAATGTTGGACACTCAGTCATAATGTGTACCAACGTCTCATCTGCCTGACCATATCGCTGACATGTGACCGACTCAGGCTGATCCTGATTGCTTGTTATACAGACCCTGTGATAACATGCTGTTGAGATGTACAGGCATTGACTTAGCTTTGCACTGCAGCAGTAGGATTAATCTCATATGTGGCTGGTAAGTACTGTCCATGTGCAACTATGATGTTCTCAGTCTTCTAATTTAGAAACAAAATTTTACATTGAATCGATGGCAGCTGTTAGAGGTGTTGACGAGATTTGTGAGAATTGAGGCCCAAGAGAAAATTTCGATCTCAAGAATTATATTTTGTGCCTGCTGTGAATTTGGGAATAATACCACACAGTAAAGACATTCCAGTGTTCACCAGTGAGCTGTGGTATATTATTATTAAAGTAAATTGAGGACTTTGCATTATTTAAAGTATGAAATATCTGTCACTCTGTGTGTCAGTTGTTCAATAATCTTGAGTTGCACTAGATTTGCTGGTTGCTGAAGTAGTCACTCAATTTTCTTTTTAGATATTTTTCAGGACCTGGAAGTTTTTGAAAACCAAATAGGTTATTCACAGTTTTGGAATTTCATGGAAGACGGTTTTTACAATCGTTGTTACTGCAATGTGAAAATTATTGTGATATGATGCTAGAATCATCCATCGTGGCATGGTAAATTATCACAGAAATGGGTCTGGAACAGCTACTTGAAAGTCCTTGAAAAGTTCTTGAATTTTTATGCCCCCAAACTGTGGCCACGTTGTGATATGCAGTGCCATTATCTGTTGTAGAGAAGTATGACTTGGTTGGGTGCCTGCTGAAGCCGGGGGAGGAGCCGACCGATTACACAGACACAGAAGAAGAACACAGTGCTTCTGATCGGCTGAAAGAAGATTGATGACTGACTGATGTCGACATCAACTCAAGTGTCCATTTTTAACTAAACAATGGGTGACTTTGTGCATTGACTTAGACTTTCGCTGAGCCAATTCTCAAAGTTAAGGTTTGATCTAAGTACATACTTTAGCCAAAAAGTGAAGTGATTTCACTAAGCCTTCAGTGCTGAGTGTTAACTTTGGTCAAAGTCTGAAGTTTTCGCTCAGAAAAAATCCAAGTTTAGTATGGTCTGAGTATATACTGAGACCAAAGTTTCATTGAACTTTGGTTTAGGTCACAGACCTATACATTCAATTTTTAGATTCTCTACTGTAGCTCCAATCCGTTATAGAAGGTGACATTTCTATGTTTCTCCTCTAACCCCCAGCATGCTTTGCATGGAGGTACGTTTCTTTCATAACACACTTACTATTTTTTGCACTACAAGCTACATTACATGACTGTATAACATTTTATGCACTTTGCGCTGTATTGAAAAAATTTATTACACATATTCATGTGCGTAATCGTTGCCTAGCAATATGCAGACGGCCGTTAGCGTGGCATTGCGTAAACCGATGACTAATGCTGTCGTGCATTTCACAGTCAGATGCAACTGAGTACCACACAACAAAACAAATTTTAATCATATGCTGTGAATAAGGTAAGTGAACACAAATGAATCGTAATCAACACTACATTATATAAAAATAAATGCCCAACTATTTTATAAACAAATTGTTGCAATGCATGCTGGATACTAAGGGAGAAAGTCGAGGGATTGCGATTGGCTGGAGGCACTGCCGCTGTGGTTTAGGTACAGACTTTAGTGCTCATCTTAGGTTTCACTCAGCAAATTGGCTTGGCAAAAGTCTAGGGCAAAAAGTAGGTCAGCCAATGTGTTTATGCGAATACAGATTTGAATACGTGTATGGCGTACATATTACAGTTGTGAGATTTAATATGAACGATGCTTTTAATATTGATTATTTATCAGCTCTTCACGTTAAGTAGTCAGTGCATTCGTTAGTATTTTGTCAGAATGTCATATTTTATGTCAATATAAAAATACAAGCGTGTTACAGTACTGCATCCAAGCATTAAGTCTTATATGGATTTTTGTGAATATTTTCAAGATCTGTAGTAAAAAGTTAAATTTAAGGCATCTGGATTTATGAGTCAAAATCTGATGCCTATCATCTGTGAGATTTTTGATGATACAGTGTGGTATTTGCCACTAGTGCAGGAAAAACTTGCAGCAGCTAAAATGAATAGTAGGCTACAGTATGATTTGATGGCTATTAACTTCAGACTGGTGTGAAATCGGTTTGAAGTTGATTTGGTTGCTGAGCCTGCAGTGCACCGACTATCGTAGTATAATTGTATGTTTTACTGTTCTGTGCTGCAGTGACAGGGGTTGACAGATTGGGTGAATTAGGCTGCTTTTTGCAGCCATTGGCACTTTAAATTTGGTTTTAGGCACTTTGCTTGCTACTTTTTGAATCACCAGCTTTTGTTGGGATTCACATAAAAGATAAAAATTGGGTTAGTACTTTTTGCTAGCATTGGGTGTTATGGTTTTTAGAAAATCTGGCAACCATGGCAGTGTCGTCAATATTGGAGGTATGGGAACCCAAAGGTTAAGGGACTCCATAGGCGCTGAAAACGAGAGCCTTTGGCATCAAGTGGTGTTGTAAATGGGCAGGGGGTATGCCCCATTTGAAAATAAGTTTAAGAGTATTTTTAGCCTCCTAGTGTTCCGGGCAAGTGTTGTCATTTCTGGCCTTCTTACACTACACTTTTCTTTATATGATTCTTAGTGAAAGGATTGTGACGTACATCCTTGCTACCATGACTGCACTGCAGGACATACAAAAGATTGGGTATACACCCCCCATAGTTCATATATTGGGGCTCCCCAGTATTGGCCTGCTGCACTATATGCTTTATGTGTATTGTTCCTGTGTTATGGTATATTTTTCAGTATATTATTTTATGGCAGCTGTTTGTAAGCTAAGCACGGTTGCTGTCTGGTTGTCTCTGCCACTTTGATGGTGCGTTGTGTTATTTTGTGCTTACTTTGGCATTATTAAATGATAGTGACAGTGATGATGGTGATGATGAAGCACAAACAAGGCCAGAAGCTGCAGGAAAAACCAGCATGCACCAATCAGTGCTTGAGTTTGCTGCGCTCTGAATGTATTGTACACTGTGTCACAAAAACATTCCCAACACTATTAGTCCGAGCAGAAACAATAGTTTTTGGAGTGGACTTATATTTTGCTGCCATTTAATTATTTTTTCCCCTTGCAAAATCTCCATGCTCTGTCAGCTGATCGCAGTGAAATTTTGACACATGATGGGAATTGTTTTCGATTTTATAATCATGGTCCAAAATATCAGAGGCCTTCCCCCAAAAAATATGGGCCAAAAACATGCAAAATTCGGCAGGCATGATTTCAGACAGCTTCAAACTTTGAGGCCAAATATCTACGGAACGGATGAAGATATTCAAAATCGGATAATTACTGCATTGACCATGATTTTTCCCCTGTTCGCCAACATAAGTCCGGTGAACTTTGGTCCAGTAACTACTGAGATCTGAAAGTCAAGTCATACCCACCGAAGTTGACTTTTTCTGTAGACCATATTTCAGCCCCTAAGGGGGGGGGATGCACCGCCAAATTTTTACATGAGCTAGAGAATGACCAAGGCTTGCTAGTGCACATCGCATTGGCGACAGGGGCCCCAACATTTTTTTGCAAAGGTGGCAAAAATGGCTTAAAGTTCTGTGAATTAGCTGCAATAACTTTGGAAGCAGGAGGTGTGGCCTAATGAAACTTTGCCATGTGATGTGCTGCTAGATAGGGGTAATAATGTGGGTACAACTTTTTTGGGGGGGCATCATCCCCTTAAAATTCGGGATAACGAGAAACATCCAAAATGCAGCACGATTTAGGACAACTTTAGACTTTGAGCGAGAATATCTCTGGAACGAATACGGCTATTGACAAGCGGTAAATGGCATTATCACTATGATCCCTTCCGTGTTGAACAAATAATCTGGTTAACTTTGGTTCACTGACAGGAACGATTAATTGGCTAATGTCTACTCACCCTGAGTCAATACTGCATGTTCTGCGTATGCTAATGCAATTCAGTTCGGGCCACATGACTTTGCTAGGAGGGGAATTTCAACCCCCTAAATTTTTCTCCCAATCAGACTTACAGCACCGGATGGACTTAGCTTTGCCTTCAATTTCTAGTTGTTATTTGACAACGGATGAAGAAATTTTCATAATTTTTGGTACAAATATTTCGGACAGAACTAGCCACCAAATGACTATTCAATTTCCGTCCTCAACCAACGTCTTCTTCTGCACAACCTGGGAAATGCGAAACAAGCAGAATATGCGTTAAAATGAAAAGAACGTCAAAAGAATGTCCCGTCCAAGACAGATCATCAGATTTTAATAATATTTGGTAAGAATGTTTTGATACACCTGACCATCAAATGACTGCAAAAGTTCCCTCCTCACATAGTGTCTGCTTCTGTACTACCTGGGAAAAACAGAAAAAGCAAAATATTGAAATGAACAAAAAACGGCAATAAATTTCATCTATCCAGATCTGTGGTCCCCAACAGCCAGTCAATTACAAATTTTGACTGTCATAAAGCAGTATATCTACCAGATGAAGTTCAGGAATGTTGATGAATTCAAGAAGCGACTGGTAAAGTCTGAACATTGTCAACGCTGCTGTCAAGAAATGCATAATGTGCCGACATTTCGAACATTTTTACTGTAGACAATTTTGCCAGAAAATGGGCATTTCTTTGATGAACTAGTTATCAGCCAAAGTAATAGAAATGTGAACAAAATATTCTTTTGTGTGTTATTTCAAATCAGTACTAGTACAGCCTTGGATGAAAATGCAATATTTTGTTGTTTCTGTTTTCTGCAGGTAGTGCAGAAGTAGAATTTTGCAGAGGTGGAAAATGACTGGTCATTTGATGGCCAGTTGTGTCAGGAATATTCCTATCAAATTTATAAAATCTGATAATCCTTCAAATTAGAATCGAAAATGTTGGGAATGTTTTATCAGGCACATGTACAAATGTGTAAATACAATGATTATTTTTCTTGCTGAAGAACTGAAAACGTGCGCCGTGAGCTGTTCTCTATTAGTCTATTATTTAGTTCATTTCCATATTTATACTGTAGTTTTTATGCATATTTGGCTTGTGTTCCATAAGGAGTCATCAAACCACAGAAGGCTATCTTTAACGTTGGACTACATTACCATAGCTTAGTGCTGTCAAGGCATTAATTTTTTGAATGCCATTAACGCATGTGTTAAGGGTGTTAATTAATATATCATTATACTGCTGAAGTTGTAGGTTGGCTACATCGAGAGGGTGCCTGGAATGATGACTGACGAACTCGTGGCTGTGTCGCAGGACCGTGACAGTAGTGATAGAATGGCAACAAAACAACTTTTAATCAGTTGAATATTATTTGATCGTCAAATAACCACAGTTTAATGGAATAATGGAACTCCTGCTTCATGAAATGTAGTTAATTTACGTATGTGCGTTCATTTTTATAACATGCATTAATTCTTTAATGCATTAATGCTCTGCTATAGCTCAGTCACTAGCTACTTTTAACAAGCGAGTCTGATGAATGATTCTGCTGTTTTCCCATGTCATTAATTGCTGCACTTGACAATCATTAAGTACAGTGAGATAGTCATAAATGTGGTAGCAAGCTGCTGCATAGTAATTTATAATCTTTAACGGTGTAACTTTTTTAATTGCAGTTGATTTTTTCATGTATGAATGGATTGGGTTGTCAAGTAATTAATTTTGTAACTGCATTAGTTATTTTAGTTGCATGTTCATCGCAGTTTTAATGCACATTTTGTAAAACTGACCAGCTGTTCCAAGTGTGTAACATATTGACCGTCATCTTCAGTGGCGTAGACAAGGGGCAGTGGGGGCAGGCCCCATAATCTCAAATTTTTTTAAAGCAGATATCAGGGACTCGGGAAAATAATTAAGATTGTTGCCACTAGATCTCAGATTTAAAGGCTGTAATTGCACTGAATTTGATTTCGGGTCAGGCTCTGCCTCAGACCCTGCTTAGGGAGCTCACAGTGCTCGCCCATACCCAGTAGCTGGAATTTAGGGGTCGTACTTCTAAGTGCAGGAAAGGGGAAGGAAGGGGAGGGAGCAAAGGGAAAGTAGGGGAAGGGAGGCAAGTTCTGCAGTTAACATTACTGGGTACGCCACTGCCATCTTAGTGCTCAATGTGTCAGTGATGAACTAATGTGCACTGGCACTCATGCTGCTCGTGTTCTGGAGTTATATATTTTGTGCACTGTCTGAGTTATTCACTAGCTGCAATTGCAAGTCATATAGTGATGTGGAGTTTGCACATTTTATACCAAAATCTCATTAATTTGTGTGTGTTGCATCAGTGGACATTAAATGAATTCAGTTCCATTTGTTGCGAGCATGGACAACTTGTATAACACTTTGCTTAGTGGTGGTGGTCTGGCGGTTTTGTTAAGCCTACAGATGGCCCTATACTGTGCAATACTTGAGATGATGAGTTTCTTGAATGCATTACTTTGTGTTTGCAACATCTATGGAATACACATGATAAATTCTTTTAATTAAAAATAGAAGGTACTTGCACAAAATTTCATATGTGAGCTAAGTTCGACGTACTACAGGTAGTTATGCCATAAAATCGAACAAAAATGAAATTTAACATGGCGACGGCCACCATTTTGTATTCTTGCACAAAACATAACAAATCAGCTGCCGACTGAAAAAGGTTGATAAAATTCTGCAGGAATGTGGTTAGTTGCTACTGGAAATAGGTCATGTGACCAGAATCGAAAAGTAGTAAATTCAAGATGGCGGCGGTCACCATTTTAAATGTTGTTCATCGCTTATGACTGCTTTTTAACCCATCTGCACGAAATTTGGTATTTAGACTAAATTTGCGGTCTGACATAGAGCCTTGCCATTACATTAAACAAATAACAAAATCCAAGATGCTGGAGGTAGTAGTAGTTAGTAGTAGTAGTTGTTGTTGTGTACAAAGTAACTGTTCAGTGACCTTTCAAACTTTAATAAAGCCGCAAATATTATATATAAAAAACTGCAAGTAATTCATTTAATGTTGTATTAGCACTGATGTAAAACGGCAAAAATCAAAAAGTATAAGCACGAACATTATGCACTATGCACCCAGCCAGAAATTGGAGTGAGGAAGGCCGGTTTGAGGCCCAAAGGGCCGAAAATCAAGGCCGAGGGCCAACGGCAGATGTGGGGCTGCTGGGAAAGTGCAGCCAGCCCCCTACCAACCAGCTAGGGGCTTTGTGTGAGCATTAAGCTCCGCCAGTGGGGTCTGCAAACGCTTTTTGATCATGAAAAAGCTGTGACAACGTTAGCTTTGCTGTACAAATTTGCATATTTATTTGGCTTTCTGGGGGTTCACATGCCCCCTGCACCCACCTGGGATCTGGCTATGCATATGATTGCACCAAAACTGCGTAATGTAAAACGGCCTGCTGCTGATATGCCACTAAGCGTCAGCACTGCCCTAGAAGTGAAGTTCACAGTAAGCAGATTACTGTGACAAGACTTCGTCCAAGACAGTTCCTTGACTTTCTGTAGAATCCTCGACTTTGACACAGAATCAAAACTTGGCACTGTGCATTAAGAAAGTAGGTTGGGCAGAAACTTACCATTTTCCGACCTACAAATTTAGCATTTGTGTGCGAAAATTTTCGGATAAGATGGAATTTCCAAGAGCCCCAAATTTTTTTTTGGGGGGGAGGGGCAATTGCCTCCTCTGCACCATGCCACAACGCAACTGGCATCAAAATCTTTGATATTTTCAGCGTCTCCAGTTGATGTGTTTGAGTATTTAAAGTTAAGCAAAAAACGTCAGTTAAGCATGCAACAAGTACACATGCAACTGGTGCAAGTCCTTTACAAGATAAACTGAGTGACTGATCAATGATTAATAATAATTAAGCTCTCAATATTAAGCTATATTGAAAATAGCTGTGCATTGTTTAAAGTGACGTACAACATTGTTTCTACGTTTAAATGCAGTTCCACACAAAATGCAACTAAACTGCCTAACATCAGAGTGTGCCGGCTGGTGCTTTTTCAGCTCATGAGCCGTGTAGAAGCTCTTTGGACATTCACCGCAAATATACGGTTTCACACCTTCATGACGAAGAAGGTGACCCCTCAGGTAGTCACTCTGGCTGAATCTCTTCTCACAAATGTGACATGGGAACCAAGTACCTTCATTGTGCAAGTTCAAAAGATGTCTCTTAAGTTGGTCAAGGCGTGAAAAACTGTCCGGACAGTGTTTACACGAGTACGGCTTCACACCAGTGTGAGTACGAATATGGTCACTCAGGTCACGACTACCTTTGAACAGCTTTCCACAGTGATGACAGTGGTAAGGTCTTCTGTTGCTGTGCACACGACTCACATGTGACTGCAAGTGGGCAGATTGGCTGAAACTTTTGCCACACACCGAACAGTTGTACGGTTTGTCTCCTGTGTGGATTCGCACGTGATTCTCCAAATTTCCAATGGTACTAAATGCCTTGACACACATGGGACACTTGTGCAGTTTCACCCCCAAGTGGACTAGGACATGTTTTTCCAAATGCCCCGACTGACTAAATGCCCTGTCACACAAGTAGCATTTGTATGGTTTCTCTCCACTGTGAGTGTTTCTATGTGTAGCAAGAGTATTTGAGTGCGCAAATCGTCTGCTACAAACCGTACACTCAAACGGTTTCTCTCCAGAATGAATTCGTTTATGTGCAGCTAAATGGGCACTTCGCTGAAAGCATTTTCCGCATTCGGTGCACTTGTATTTACTGCTGTGAACGATCATGTATCGTCGCAAGTAGTAGTCATTGGCAAAATGTTTCTCACACTGACTGCAAGAATACCACAACATGTCTTCTACAGCTTGCGTCATCTCCTCAAACAAACTTTCACCTGTAAACAAGATTATGCTCTCATATATAAGCATGATGTTTTACTAAGAACTTTTTAACCGTTGACATTAAAACTAATTAATCCTGAATTCTGAGTAAAAAAAGTACACCATTAATTATGTAAGAAGATGCAAGTATTCATTTAGAAACTTCATTGATTACTTCATTGGTTGGTTATTAACCAATGAATCAACAACCAATCATATGATAATCAACAATGACAGTAAACAATAAAAGAAACAACATAGAAAGAACTAGAAATTTGGGGCAAAGCCCAACGTGAGTCTGCCCGGCGCCGTGAGTCTGCCCGGCGCCGTTAGTCCGATTGGGGGAAATTAAGGGGGGGGGTAAAATTGTCCCGGTATCAAAGTCACGTGCCCTGAACACAAATGCATTGGCATATGCCGAACGCGCATTGTCGACTTAGGGTAGGTCAACATGAGCGCTTATAACTTTGTTCGTTGTTTACCGAATTTCACAAATTTTTTTTTGTTCAACGCCGAAAAGATCGTTTTCGTGATTTCGTCAACGCCGTTTAGATTTTGTCGCTATCTTCATCGGTTCCAGAGATATTTGCGCTCAAACTCAAAAGTTGTCGTAAATCGCACCGATTTTGGCACGTTTTTTGCCCTCCCAAATTTTAAGGGGGCGGTGCCCCCAAAAGTTGTACTTGCGTTAACACCCCCACTTAGAGCCGCATCAAGTGCCAAAGTTTCGTCGGGCTATACCTCCTAACTCCGAAGTTATAAGCGCTCCTTTATTGCATTTTAAGCCAATTTTTGACCCCCCTTTGAAAAAAATTGTAAGGGGGCCCCCGTCCCTGGTGGGGAGGTGCGCTACTAAGACTTGGTCATTCTCTAGCGCCTGTAAAAATTTGGGGGCGCAGCACCCCCTACGGGCCGAAATACGATCTTCCAAGTAATGCGACTTAGGATAGGTCAAAATGAGCCCTTATAACTTGGTTCGTAGAAGACCGAAGTTTACACAATTTCTTTTGTTCAACGCGGAATTAACTGTGTTTGATAAATCCGTTTACCGCTTGTTGATATCTCTATCCAGTTTAGATATTTGCGGTCAAACTCGAAAGTTGTCGTAAAACGTACTAAATTTTGGACGTTTTTTGCCCTCCCAAATTTTAAGGGGGCGGTGCCCCCAAATTTCGTACCTGCTTAAACACCCCAAACGCCCCTGAAATTTTTTTGGGGTGTGCCCGCCAAAATTTTGGACCGGCATTATAAAATAGGGCCTAGTACTGACCACTGTGCAAAATTTCGCGCCGGTCGGCCCACGCATCTCGAAGATTTCATGAGAACAAAAAAAAAAACATCACGCGTAAAACAGAAGTCCTTCCGAAAACTATCGTTTTCGGGCGGACTAACAATAACATTTTAATAATAAATACAGCATTTATAAGTGACATTAATTCAGAAGATGCAAAAG
>Ga0209367_1007495_pt1 | contig 15038 bp, 10 predicted proteins | sample WorMetLIZISLAND2_FD_187412 | JGI IMG/M metagenome (GOLD analysis project Ga0209367, IMG submission 187412) | Marine gutless worms symbiont microbial communities from Max Planck institute for Marine Microbiology, Germany - Olavius geniculatus... ... | reverse complement strand
GCCCGCATCACACTGACTGTGTGTCAATGTGCTGCTGAATAATATCACCTTTTGTAATTTTTGCTGTTTTCGATGTGCAAGTCCTTAAATGTTGCTGTTAACAAGTGTATAAACTGATGTTTTGTACGTTTATTGGTAGTCAATGATGACCATGCATCTGTCTTGCATGGTTACGTAGCTACGGGGCCTTAAAGATTTTGAGGTCATGACCTTGACCTTTTGGGGTCACGTGACGTCACGTTATGTATATGGAAATTTAAATAAATCCATCATATTTCACCCATTTGCTGAGAAGCTTCTAATGGACGGATTTGCATGAAATTTTGCACAGGAGGTCGTCTCGCGAACGTAATCACTTGTTTCAAATTTTTTGTCGATGGCTGAAGTGTCTTGGATCTGCAAGGGGTCAAATTTTGCCATTTTTACATGCGACAGCAGGTACTGCTGTAGTGTGTCTTGGCCATCGCAATTTTGTTCGTCCGTCTGTCTTTCTGTCTGCTACATGGGTGGATTAGTCAAAAGAAGTTTCAAGCTATGATCACCAAATTTTCACAGTCATCTGGGTGGAAGACTCTAGTTTCAGGAACCGTAAAGCTTTTTCCCAAATTTGAAGGGGGTCACCCCAAACTATGGCATTAAATGAGAGGGGGTGGGCAAAATTTGTGATTTTCAGCCAATAAGTCGCTGTATCTCAGTAACGGTTTGAGATAGGGCGTAGGTTACTATTAATCACTAATAGGAAGTTGTACACTGGCTCTCGATTGCCACCGAGATCAATGACCTTGGATGACCTTGAACGCAAAAATAGGAGGTTTTAAGGTTTTTTTGGCGATTTTGGGTTGCGACACACATTTCAAGAGCGGCAGCATTCATGCAAGATGGTGTCGCCATCTGGCATATGTAAATACATCGTGCCGAATGTCGGTTGCTGGATCGATCAAAGATTTGTTTGCAGTGGGCCTTCAAACGTGCATCGCTGTCGTGCGTTCCCTTTTGCGTTAGCTGGGCTTTTCTTGTCCATTGAGTTAGCCGGTTGCCATTAACACAAGGCTGCGCTGCCACACGCCTGTGATTAAGGTGTGTACAGAGCAACGTAAATGAACTGAGCCGAACTGACAGAAACTGACCACTGCGCAAGCAGGGTGAACCTGTTAGTCATTGGTTGACACGTTTGACACGTATGTGAGTGTAGTCACGTAGGCCGCCCATTGGTCAGTTCATCAAAAACTGAACCATGTCGGTGCAATTCAGTTGAGCTACATTGCTCTGTACGCATTTTTACTCGAATACTGCATGAACTTTTGAAACAAGGCCACTAGACGTGGTTTTAAAGCCATTTTGGGCCAGATCAGTGCTGTAAACGAGCTGAGTCAGCAGAATATCCATTCAGTATTTAGCATCAAACTTTTCATGAGACATGCATATTACACCAAGAAATGGCATATAAACATGATAAATAATAATCTTGTCCTGTATTTCGGCACACACTTTACGGATTACGAAGCAGCAAGACTTGTACCAGGTTGTGTGATATGAAATTGCTTATTTTCAGTCTCCGGGCATTTTCGCCAACTTATAAATGATTGTAATTATGCTTTTAATAAAAAAAACTTTTGACTTGACCTGGTATGACTGTATTCAAATATATAGGTTTGGTTCATTAAGTGTTATTACTGTGTGTGTTTGCATGTTGTAGTGTAGAAAGCCCATACTTTGTCTGCTGTATCTGAACAGCCATGTATTGTCTTTTCTTATTTGTTTTTATTTGTATTTGTGTTTTTGTGTATTGATATACATCCGATGCACTTACATTCTGTATGACACAGCTATGCTGTTAATATTATGTTACTTGGTTGATTTAATATCCAGTTTTATTACGCACGAAAGCACCTACTGCTTCAACGCATCTTAGCCATCGCAATTTTGTCCGTCTGTTCGTCCATCCGTCTGTCACACAGGTGGATCAGTCAAATACTGTGCAAGCTAGGATTATCAAATCTTCACTATCGGCTGTCTGGAAGACTCTAGTTTCAGGATTCGTACAGCTTTTCTATAAATTCAAAAGGGTTCACCCTGAGTGGTGGCGCTAAGTGAGAGAGGGTTAGGGAAAATTTGCGATTTTCAGCCATTAAGTCGCCATATCTCAGAAACAGTGCGAGATAGGGCCTAGGTTACTATTAATCAGTAATAGGAAGTCATACACTGGCTCTCGATTGGCACCGAAATCAATGACCTTGGATGACCTTGAATGCCAAAAGAGGGTTTTGTGGATTTTTTTGGCACTTTTTGGCCACGAGACACATTTTAAAATGGAATTGCGCTGAAATCAATTGAAATATACAAGGATAAGCTACATATAAAATTTTCAACATTGAACGTAGATTTTGATGGCCCAAGTCTCGATTTTCTAGGTTCAAGGAAACCTGCGCACAAGAGCATCAAAGAGTGGTACCCACATAAAAGTCGTTATTTTACGGTTGTTGGCCAATCTTTCGTGAAAACGGTTGCAGATAGGCGTGGGCATGCTGCCTATCACAACAAGCACTAGTGACAAGCTTTTCAGTCGTATCAAAGTCGATAACTATGAAAGATCCTAAACTTCTAGAATATGGGGTTTTATTGATTTTTGCAATCTTTGGCTGCAGCACACACTCCAAGAATGAATTGTGATGAAATGGCTGGAGATAGACTGACAGTTTGCGAACAGAAACTGCTATAGGCTTTTGCGTGTCTCATGAGCATTAGCTCATATTTCTTGTATGTGCTTGTGATGGCAGTGGTCATCACGGTTATTATGACGGTAGTATTAACAGTGGTTGAAAGTTGTCTCATTTTGCTTTTTTCTACATTCTCATCTGCATCCGCTGCTACATGACATTGCTGCCTGCATTTAGGTCAAAGAAGATGGACAAAGAATCGGGCATTTCTCGTGGCATAGACTTCCACAACGTTTCAAACATCGTCAACTTTGATTTCCCGCCAGATGTGAACTCATACATTCATCGTGTCGGCCGGTCAGTTTTAAAACATTCATGTTTGCGTGGTTGTTTACTCTCACTTTTCTTAAGAATAACACACATGGTGTCAACATTCAACAATTTGTGACAGTTATCAATTTTTCTCAACAGTCTGCAATACATACAAAAATGTTTGAAATGTTGGCCCACGAACATGGGCTCCGCTTGGAGACACTTTCTCCATTCGTTGATAGCAGCGTCGATAACGTTCTGCTCCAGATCAATCCAGACTCCACCAGTTGCTTCTTGAATTCGTCAATATTTCTGAATGTTTGGCCTATTTAATAGATGTGCTGCTGCACAATTGTCAAACCTTGTAAACTGTAACTGATTGGCTGCTGGTGGCCACATATTCGAAAAGATGAAATTTTATAAAGTTTTTTTGAACATTGATTTTAATGCGTATTTTGTCTGTTCTGTTTTTCCCAGGTAGTGCAGAAGCAGATGTTGGGTGAGGTGGGAAACAGAATGGCCATTTGATGGCCAGTTGTGTCATGAATATGTGTACCAAAAATTATTATAATTGGATAACCCTTTATCAAGTTCTGGTAAAAAAAAAATTTTGGTGTGTTTTTATGCCTCAGAGTGTAGTTAGCCAAGGTTTTGGGCCATCACAGAGATTAGCCACCTACCCATGATGCCTAGCATGAAATGAGAAAAATTATGCTAAAATATAGAAACGCAACCATCTGGTTGAAAGCTATGTAGAGATAGACAGGGTTTACCCACTGAAACATTTGTTTTGAAGTATTAAAAGTACTAGCGAGTTGCTTATAGTCGCATGCAGCTACATTTTAAAGACTGTGTGAGTGTAAAATTCTGCTTTACAAGGACAGTATGATATGAGATGAAACACAGTGGCATCTGGTGGTGTGAACAATGGCTGAGTCTCAGTGACTGCATCTACTTCTGTGATGCGTGTCATTTATGATGGTATTTTGATCGGCCAGACAGCAACTTGACTGCCATCTTACTGGTCCAATGTGCTTATGCTGTTGTCACATTGGACAATCAGCTGGCGTACATTCTATTGTGTAAAAATGAATGTAGAATATATCTTCTGTACGTAAACTTTTTTGGACATCATGGTTGGTGCCTTTGGTGTCGGATTTTTCGTAGTAAAGGTGGTCATTAATTTAATCGAAAATGAATATCAGCTGACAAGAGGTGCAGGTTGCTACGGCCAGAATCATATCTCAACATCAAGTATTTCTCGAGCTTAATATGTTTGCGGCTTAAAACTAATTAATTGCAGTGACATGGATATAAAAGCGCCGTTGCTACTGTCCGCCTACTGACGCCATCTTTGCCCCTCCAGAATACTGCTAACATTCAACGTGTTCACACCCACGGAACAATGGAAATTACTCAAGCTCTCCAACTATCTTATTGTGCCTTGGTATGCATGGTGGCGGTTTTGCTTGGTTCGTATTCTGTAACATGCATTGGGTGCATTAATAAAGTTAATCAACACCGGGCCCGGTTAGTACTTGAATGGGTGACAGTCGGCAGGCAGCTAAACCGTCTCAGTATGTAATCAGCCATCCAGGTCAACTCAGCCTGGCCATCCCTCTTTGCATCGGCACAATGACTACCAGTCAAACCTGGGATGTAAACAAGCACACCACCTGATGAACTAGCCTGTGCATCCATGGTCTTGCAGTGTAAACTGGTGTCTGGCTAAGGAAAACGGAGATCAGTGCCTCCCTATGGGCCTTATGACCCAGGAAAGACTTGACATTTATGCTTGGGTGTATGTGATCAGGACAGCTCGTGGTGACAACAGCGGCACTGCGTTGTCGTTTGTCACAGACAAAGAGCTGCCTCTGCTTGAGGCTGTCAGCCAGACACTCTCACAGGACTCCTGTAAGTGTTCACTCGTCATTGTAGTGTCCTCCAATAGACAGCATTATTAGATTGATGACTGTCGTGAGGAAAACGGGGAAGATTATTAGAACTGCCATTTTCGATACATATGCACAGTTATAATCGGCGGTTCTTACAATTTTAGGTTTCCGTCGTTTTTTGTGTTTTGTGTTTCGTAAAGGTTAAACTTTCTGTAAAGGTTAAACTTTTTGTTTTGTTATTATGTGCATTGTGCAATTTTGCCTGCAAAGGCCGTCCCCGAAATGACCTATACTGTGTCGGGTGGGACGTTAAACCTTACTCACTCACTCACTCACTGTCGTGTTGTGTATTTGTCTTAAAAAGCTTGACAATTTGCAACCTCATAACAATTGCAAACATTTAACAGAATGCATTATTAATTAAAAAATGTCCGCCAAGTATAACATAGTTAACTACAGATATAATGTTTTCACTCCATTCTGTCTGTCTCCGCATATCAGTGATTTAGCATGCATGATATCACAAGGGGTCAGCCTATTTGGGATGTTATTTATACGCTTGTTAATGGCGACATGCAATGAGTGACACATCGAAAACAGCAAAAGTCATAAAAAGGTGATATCACTCATCATCACATCGCCTAACTGTCAATGGGATTTTTCAGGGGTTAGATATTAACTTCAAATTTTCTACCCCTAAAAAGGCCCACCCTTGCGTGAAACTGCATCGTTTGAGCCATCGTGCGTGAAAATCCACCGACCAGTCTGACCTGTAGGTCAGTCAACAAAAAAAAGGTATATATATCGGAGAAAAATTTTCGTTATATTTCACCCATTTGCCGAGAAGCCCCCAATAGACAGATTTGCACGAAATTTTGCACGGGGGGTCGTCTTGCCGACGTAATCACCTGTTTCAAATTTTGTGTTGATTGGTTGAGGGGTTTTGGATCTGCGCGGGGTCGAATTTTGCCATTTTCCCTTTACTTAGCCGGTCGCCATTAACACAGGGCTGTGCTACCGCAGGCCTGTGATTTACCCTTGACTGATCTCTATCGCCATGGCAATGAAATTTGGGACAAAATGGGCTATTACTCGTATAAGAGATACCTTTGAGATCATTGCATCTAATGGGAGGTTTGGAGTTGTGCCATTGAATAACACCAATCACATTCTACTCCGACCGACCCTTGTTGCCATGGCAACGAAATTTGGGACAAAATGGGCTATAACTCGGCTATGAATGTGCAATTTTGGGTGGTATTTATTAGATGTGGACACTCTCTGGCAGTGTTCATTCAAAACTTATCAAATTGGACCTTTCGAAAACTTTGTTTCAACTAAAAACACCAAAAACCCAACCCATCAGGTTCAGCATTTTTAAAGCGCGAGTTTTTCGCCTTTGCATTCTTACCATGTGAGTCGTTGTTTTGATCAGGAAGTTCAGCCAGAAGCAATTTTTTGCTGGAGAAAAACTGTCAAGATACTAAACTTGCTTTAATGCTTTGAATGGAATACTGGTAGTGAGTAGCATCAGAAACTGTTGTGCGTTTTCAGTAGACTAATTATCTCTGCCAAGGTGAATGTAGTGAACATTGTGGGCAGTGAAGCGCCTCTTCCTTTTCCCTCCCCTTTCCTTGATGTATCGTGTAGTTGTAGGTGTTGTTGTATTTATAGGTGTAGTAGTAGTAGTAGTAGTCGTAGTAGTAATGTTAAAATCACTTTACTTGGCAGAAATATGCACTCTCACGAGCACCTTCTAGTTTTTTTGCATATATTTTAGTAGTTTATATGTGTAGTTTATATGTTCATGCTTGTGCTGTTGTCAGCGGATGGCGAAGAGGTGTTTAAGCCATTCCAGTTCAGAATGCAGGAAATTGACGGTCTTCGCTACAGGTCAACGGTATGTCTGTATTTTGTGCATTCGTGTTGACTTGTGAACAGTTTCGTCTTATTACCTAGGAACCACATCTCAGTGCATTTCTGTGGCTATGAGTCTGTCTGTTTAAAAAAGGTAAAGGTCGTCAATTTGTATAGCACATCGTCGCAAACACGCCTCTAATGCGCTTTTGTCACTAACCAGAGCCGCTTGCTGCACGGCCACCGTGTGTAGCCTGCAGACACAGGCTGGCGCAGCGGCCGGCTAGGCAACCCCAGTCAGCTGTACCAAGGTCCCCACCTTCCGTAACCCATGTGAATGAGTTACTGCTCATTTTACCGTCCCACGGAGGGTAGAAGGCTGAGTCGACCTAGCTGGCAGGCTTCGCACCGAGATGGTTTACCTGCCTGCAGGCAGTCACCCATTGCAGTACTAACGGGGCCCGGCGTAGAGTAACTTCGTTTCAGCCGAAACGCGTTACCAACTACGCCACGCCACCAGCGTCACTACCTGTTTCTGTGGGTAGAGCTGATCGTTCACTAACCGATTGCTATACTACAAGAACAAGAAATTCGCCTTGAATAATTGATTTTTTAATTTACTGACTGACTGTCTGATTGATTGATGTGTTTATTTATTTATTCATTTGCTGATATATGGTTATTAGGATGCTCTGCGGAGTGTGACGCGTGTAGCTGTGAAGGAGGCTCGTAGTCGTGAAATCAGTGATCAAATGGCTCGGTCTGATCGTCTTAAGGTACACGCCATCCACCAGGATTCTTTCATTTTGTGCTCAACGAATAACTGATTTGCCGTTCTGTGTCCTTACTGCTAAAGACGTTTGTTCACTATACGAGTGTTGCGGTATTTCCTTTATTAACTTATCCAAAGCTCCAAGGTTAGTTTGCAGAAAGAAAACTCCCATTTTTGCACCAGTGAAGGTGTGATGATTTTGATCTGCCCCCCATGTGTGCAAGATAACTTGGAAAGTTTTGAATGAATTTTGGTGGCATTTTTCTGAGAGGTTGGGAATGATTCAAGAAGGAAGTGGTGAGATTTTGTTGGCAGTCCTCGTCCAGAATTTTTACCATTGAGGGATAGCGTTTAAACTGAGACTCCATTGTGTTTGCCTGGTGGCCACACTATTTTGGTCAAAGGTTTCAGAGCTTAATCTGCTTTTAGGTTACTCTGTCATGCCATGTTACCACTACAGCAAAGCAATCAAAGTCTGTTGACAGCTGTGTTACCAGTACGCCATGCCATGGTCGATTGTGTGATGTAGCGGTAAGGCATTGTGTCAGATGGATGAAGTTACTCTACACCATGCCTGGTTACTGCTTGGATGGGTGACCATTTTGGTACATAACCTGCCACCCATGTACACTCAGCCCTCTACCCTCTGTGGGATGGTAAAATGAGTATCAGCTTTCGGGCTGAGTAGTAATAAATGGCGATGAGGAGCATTATAGTAGTGTAGCTACCAGTTCAGGCGGATCGGTGACTCAAGTCAGTCGGCTTAGTCTAAAGGTCGGTGGCCGACCAGCAGTACTTGTGCTGTATTCATCAAATGAACCGGGTGAATTCTACAGCGGCAGTGACATGATGACAGCACTTTCAACATTGTCATTCACCACTAGTGCTATTACTGAATGATGCGTGTTCGTGTGGAGGTGTTCTGGGCTGATAACCCAAGAGACCTACAACTGCTGAGACACGACAAGTCGCTACATACCATCAAGACCAAGCCTCATCTCAGAAATGTGCCCGATTACCTCGGTCAGTCGGGACTCACTTGTATTGCATTCGTAATGTGATTTTCTCCATGATGTTGAATCTCGTTTTGAAACCAGGCTGGAAGATTTCAGTTTATAGCGTTATGGTTGTTTGTGAGTTTCTAAACGAATACATTAGTAGAACGTTTAGTCGTGCATTTGTAAGCATACGTTGAATGTATGAGGGAAAGGTCAGGGAAAAATATTATTTTTGAAAAGTCAGGGAAAATGATCTTGGATCATGCAGACTGCAGGCATCTGTGATTTTTTGCATCTCCAAATATTAAAAAGCAAGCACATTTGCACCTTCGATTGAACATCCAAAAGCTAGAAGTGTTTCAGCTTCAGGAGGGAAAAGCCCCCTGACCCCCTGATCAGGGCGTCTGTCGTTTGCACTTTGCATATTGCTCCATTAATACAGTTTCATTACCTTATGATATAGTGTACTATTTCTGACATTTGTGCGATTGGGTTATTGTTTCAGTAAGGTCAGAGAAATTGTCATTCCGTGACTGGAAATGTCGGGGAAAAGTCAGGGAATTTTGCTACAGAAGACTTGTAGGAACCCTGTGTTAACTATTCCTGTTTTACAGACTCGTACCATTTTGGGGTTTTTTGGTGTTTAGTGGTTTGTATTTTTCTGTCATATTTGGTTTTGTGTGATTAATTTCGGTTTTATCATGTGTCATTTTGTGGATATGTCGAGTATCTGTTGCTACACTTCTACCCATCCCTCCTTCCATTCATCTCTCATTCTGTTTGTGCAGTATTTGTGCTATGCGATGATGAATTTTTGGATTCAGCAAACCCTCGATTAGTGCTGCACTTTTGGTCAGAGTCAAACTGATATAGGTTATTGTATTTGGAATCAGCAGATCAGAACACTTCCAGTCTATCAAACGCGCTAAAAATGGAAGGAGGCAGGTACAGCAGCTCGGCACTTATGTCGAGTTCTATCAATCTGCTCGGTGATGTACAAAATAAAAAGAGAAACATACATGATTAACGTAAATGAAGCAATTAGATGGTTTTGGACAAGATTGGTCCAATAACTCCATTGCTCAGAGCAGCCCTCTCGCTGTTGATGTGTCATTTTAGTTCGACTTACGATCTTAAAATGAAGGCATTGTAACAGATTTTCGGTGATTATGTGGTCTCAGTTATTTTCTTAGCTGATGTGTGCGCTATCCAGTATGAATTCATTGTTGTTAACGGCCAAACTTCTGCATTTCGCAAGGTAGTGTAGCAACAGTATTAAGGTGAGTTGGCCAAAACTACGGTCATTAGCATCAAGTTTCTTCTTGATGTTGCGTGCCAAAAGTTATTGAAATCGGCCAATGTTTCATGGAGCTATTTTAAAAAAAGTAAAAGTGGCACGTTTTTTATGGACCACGGCATATAATGTTGTGTAGTGCCGTCATCGCTGAAGCGTGCCGGAGCGTTCGTCGATGGCAGCAGCCAGCAGCAACGCAAACGACGTCGACGACATCGACCAAACACCGCCGTTTCACGTGCTCAGCAACGATTTCACGTAATATTTATTAACTACTCTTGATTATTGCAACCCATGTCAACTCAGCCTGGCCATCCCTCCATGGGTAGGCACAATGAGAACCAGTGGGGCATAAACAGGTCGTTTTCACTTCGTATCCATGGTCTTGCAGTGTAAACTGGTATCTGGCTGATGACAAGAAAAAGGAGATCAGTGCCAACATATGGGTCTTGTGGCTTGTGAAGGCCATATGTTCCTTACTATTGGTTGAGCATTTTTGCTTTACGGAATGTATTTTTTGAATAACTTTTTCAATATCTTTGCTGATATGCAGCCTAAACTGATGCTGGCTGTTTTCTGTGTATAGGGAAAACTTGATATTTTTGTACACGTTTGCAAAAAAATCCGGCTGCAGCAGTCCCAGATAGACCTAAGCTAGACAGTATGAAAAAAAAACCAGTTAAGCCGGTTATGTATGACTCAGGCTAAGATATCTCAACAATGGATAGCCCGTGTACACACTTGAAGGACAAGTTGAACCAAACACAGTTCATCAGGTTCTCACAAAATAGATTGCTCCAGCATTGTATGGTAATCTGTGTCGTCAGCGACGTATTGGCACCATGAAGAAGAAATTTTTAATGCTGTATTTTGATTTCTGCAGATGTTTGCCACTGTTGTTTGTCTAGTAATTGTTGCAGTGGTTGTGTTTACATGAGTGCTGTCACAGTAAGAAAAGAAGGAGAGATAATAATTATTAGTGTTATATTCTAAGCCAGGGCTGGACTAAGCATTGGATGAGGTGGGCAGTTGCCCAGGGGCCACCACAAAAGGCACCCGTCGCAGATTTTATGAAAACTTCATGGTATTTTTCTGACTTTAGTGAGTTTAAACTCATCGAAAATACTCCATTTAGCTATTCGGCCTAAAAACTTACGTATTGTACTACTATTTGCTCCATTTCGCAAACACTTTCAGTGCTAAGGCCATGCGTTTTTCAATCCCCATGCGTTTTTGGATTCTCAGTTCCTTGACCACCATTTTGTGATTTGCACAGAACTGGCTAGAAAGCTTGAATAATATTTTGGTTTTTCTGTAGAGATGCTTTTTTTGTGAAATGTATTTTAATGCTCTAAGATAGGGGGACTCTACCACGGCGTTCACATGTCTGAATCTATGCCTGGGTGTGCAGATTTAGATGAATTAAAAGTTCACTGCAGAGTACAGCTGTTGGTCATTTGTGTTGCAGAAACGTCAGGCGGACCCGCTCCGAAGTTGTCAACTAGGACACGGTAGTAAAAGCCGTCGGACAAAGTAGTTGGCTGCAGCGTCGACTGGCATTTTAATCACTGAAAACATTGCGTTGTTGACTGCAGAGTCTGAATTTTGTGATCTTATTAAAAGCAAAGTGCAGCGTGTGTACTGTGGAATTTCTGGCATATTGTTACACTTGCGGTCTGTGTGAAATGGTCATAGATCAGTGGTGTAATTATGTTGACGGCGCCCTGAAGTAAGATAGTCCATGGCGTGATTGCCTTTCCTAACTTGTTATTTGTAGAGCTGTCAAATTAACACATTAATGCGTTAATAAATTAACGTGCGTTAAAAAAATTAGCGCACATGTGCAAATGTATTTAATTTACTGAATTCTGTGAAGCAAAAGTTCCAATATTCCGTTAAACTGCGGTCATTTGACAATCAACTGAATTCATCTAACTAAACTGTAGGTCTAGTTGCCATTCCATCCCTACTGTAAGTAAATATTTAGATGACAGGCTAATAGATTTCTATGCTAGCGATGACGTCAGTTTTTTTTGTTGAAAAATGTGTTTTTATTTGCTTCCTGACTTTCTATATTTTACAGGCGGGCCCCCCAAATTTTGTGGGACTGGGGTAACTTACCCCATACTCTCCCTCTCGATGGGCCTGGGTGCGTTAATTAATGCGTTAAAAAATTAACGCAGTGCGTTAAAACTTTGATGCTTCGAAAGCTCTAGTTATTTGCACTGAGTTCTTTAAACAGCCAACTGTTAATTAGTATGACATCATAGTCATAGGTTACCATGTAATAAGTTTTTCGTGAAGACTTACGGTTTAGCGACAATACACGTGTGATGAGAGACTACACATTGTACCAAAGACTCAATCACTGTGGTCATAAAAAATTACAACCTAGTTATTCGGTGTTCTTGAATACATGTGGGAAAACCGGGGATGGATTCTTCTAAATGAAGTGGACAATTGGACACGTCAGAGTACTCTGGTGCTATTCACACTCGTCTAACGTCACGTAGGTTTGCTAAAAATCCCACACATAACGTACAACTAAACTCAAGACAACCAAATGTCCGAGATTATCATTATGATTATTGATTGATTGATTGAATGCACCAAGCTGACGCCCTGTTCTCTAAGCGGTAGCTGAGCTTCTTGTAGTTTTATGCCTATGTCTTAGCGTTGTCGGATTACAAAACCGGGTCAGACAGGGAGGCGGAGGCAAAAATGCACTGCATAAACTGGCTTTCTAATGGGCCGGCGGCATGCCTGATTTACTTATATTCTTATGCACGTTCAAACGGCTACAGAAATGCACAGGTGCATCGGTCAGATTTGTCAGATTTAGATTCGCGTACATCAAGGTGAACTCGGCCAATGTTTGTTATTGTTAGTGTCATGGGTAAAAAAAATAGGCGGGACATTATTAAGTTTCAATTTTTGGACAGACGCTGCAAATTACCGACAGACTGTTGCAAATTTCGGACAGCTAGGCTCCTCAAAATTCCAGTTTTTCCCAAAATTTGGTTTCAACCCCAAATTTCGCATTTTGGACGAATATTTTTCGCCCGCCAAAAATAGCGGGGAAGGGGCAGTCACGATGCCAACTGAGCGTGTATAAGCCTGTTACGTTTGCTTCGTGACAAAACGCAGTTAGGCCTAATAGTGTTTAAACTTCAGGCAACCTTGCAATTGTGTTTACTAGAGAGGTTGCGTCAGGTCACGGTCAGAGGATTCGTGATACCCAGGTATTCTTTCAGGAGCTTGTTGTAGACGTTGCCGTTGTCACGATAAACTCAATTTACTGGCATAAAATACAAGAAATGCGTTCCTTTCACCAACGCACGAAGACTGTCGGCGCAATATTTACGTACAAGACTGTTAATATAAATAGCACATTATTGTTATACTGCCAGAAACATAGTGTCCTGCAGTTGCAGTAGGCCTACTGACTAGCAGACGTAGCCTATAATATACGCAGAGGCGGATTTAGACGGCCCCACGGGTCAGAGAATGTTGGAAAGTGGCGCGACGTTTTAATTTAAAATTTCACTTGGAACAGCAATGCAGCATAATGAGGCTTCCGGATTGAAAAAAAACTATTTCCAATCAGATACAAGCAAGAATACTGCGTACGTGCACCGGGTGCTGTTGTGACGCTGAATTCATGGTTAGCCTACTTTTTGCACGTTAGTGTCCGAAATAAATTGAAATAAATAACTAGGTTTGCGCGAGGGCGCATATTTTACCGAGCAGGTTCCACGATCTGGTTTAAATCCGGCCGCGGACATACGGTTGTTACAGTGACGTTAACAAGGCCAGAACATTCGAGGCCAACTGACCAAGGCCAGGGTTGAACACCAACAAGGTCAGTCTCAAAGGCCGACCCATGCAAGGGCTTACGACGAAAGATGATATCCTGTTTTAGCTATATATACTTGCATGAGGCCCACAGAATCTCAAAACGTCGCCGAGAGCATGATACGTAGAAATGACTAAAATTACAAGATTCTGGTCGACTTTTTTGGCCAAGACCAAACCTTTAAGACCAGCGACAACGTATTGCAAGGCCAAGGCCAGAGAGATTGGCATCATGGTTACGGACTAAGATCACTGTATTGTTGACTTAGCGCCGCAAGTCGAGGACTTCTTTCATGAGCGGCTGAATTCCGTCCGGATTCAGTTTGAGCAGGACGTGCGTGTGTTCCTCGTTGAGGCTGCGTATTTCGGTCAGTTTCATGACGAGGCGCGGGAACATGAAGCGAGCGAGAGGCGCTGCGTAGCGAGACTCCAGGTAGCGCTTGAGCAGCAGGCAGTAGCGCTCCTGCTCGGCGCTGACGTAGTCACGGTTGGTTAGGTTGTCTCGGTCGGGGGAGAACAGCGAAAGTACAAGCAGCAAGACGAGGGTCGTCTCGTCGGCGCGCAGTTCGACAGTCAACGACCGGACGAACTTCATTTGTTCGTCGAACATGCCCGTCCCGTCCTCGGCTAGCCGTAGCTGCTCCAGCTTCATCGCCTGCAAGCAATTTTTTCTATTATTCCAGCAGCCAAATTATCGCTGAATTACACATAAGTTACAACGTTAACATAAGCTATATGGGCCTACAGAGTTCAGAAATGAGCAATACGTACAATAGCGTCCATAAATGTACAAAACATCAGTTTATACACTTGTTAACGGCAACATTAAAGAACTCGCACATCGAAAACAGCAAAAATTACAAAAGGTGCTATTGCCCGCATCACACTGACTGTGTGTCAATGTGCTGTTGAATAATGCGCTGTGAATTAACCTGTCTGTGAACTAATTAACTACTTTCTAGTTAACGTTTGTGCATTACTGGCCTGCCGCTCCTCGTCGTCGACGGGGTCGAGGAAATGTTGCTTGTCGGCGTCAAACGTAATCACAGAGCGCAGTATCAGCAGCTCGATGCTGCCGGACTTGAGCAGCTGAATCTGGTCGGTCTGGGGCAGTGATCGGAAGGCGCCGATCTGCTTGGTCATGGCGATGACCCGTCGCATGCTGAGCTCGGCGATGTTGATGAGGTCAGCGAGGCTGGCCGCGCTGCCGTCGAGGCGGTCCACGGCGGCGTTCTGCGTCTCCAGCGACGTCCGGTAGGCGTGCAGCAGTTCGTCGATGGCACACGAGTCGGCGTGCTGAAGAGCTACTGTCTGCGAACTGACTGACGTGACTAGTTCACTGCAGCTGGCTGCAGTGAACTAGTCACGTCAGTCAGTTCGCAGACAGTAGCTCTTCAG
>Ga0209367_1007494_pt1 | contig 15039 bp, 2 predicted proteins | sample WorMetLIZISLAND2_FD_187412 | JGI IMG/M metagenome (GOLD analysis project Ga0209367, IMG submission 187412) | Marine gutless worms symbiont microbial communities from Max Planck institute for Marine Microbiology, Germany - Olavius geniculatus... ... | reverse complement strand
AAATCGATACATTCCCATGTCCTGTTTTTGGCGCACTTTGTACTTAATGTTGTTTGACTGTCGTGCCATGACGACGGCTGCTAACTTTGAGTGGTGCGCCATGCGGTATGTCAGGTACAGTGTTGGCAACAAGTAAACTGCACCGACAATCAGACTGCCTGTAACTGCCAACGGCCAGTATATGATTCCAACGCAGCAGCCAAGCGCTCCGAAGTTTTTCAGCGGCCAGACCACGTTAGAAGCAATCATACTTAACGTGTCGGTGAAATTTAAACCTTTCAGTTCACGAAACGAGTTGATTATTATCTTCTTGACTCGATGGTCCTTTCCTTTCTGCGATATAAACGCCAGCGCCATGGCAGTAACGACGTATAAGATGTACATGAAGATGAATACGCCGTGAGTGGGAGTAAAATAGTGAATTAAGCTGCTCTCTACCGATTCCCTCAAACCTCCGACGGCGATTGCTTTTTTTCGCCTTTCTACCTCCTCCGATTCAAACTTGTAGTACACTACTAGACGCAAATAAAAAGGTGTTGGGATGAGTAGAATCAGCAGTATTTTTGCTAGTCTCTTGCAGAAATTTCCCCAAGTGATCGTGAACCTGCTGTTGCTAAACATCCTTGACTTACAGCAGTCTCTGAAAGGTCCGAGAAATCTCACCTGGCATCCGAAAATAGCGCTGAAGATTGAGTAGAAAAGTCCCACCGGTACCACGTTCTCTTTCTGCATCCTCTTGTAGTCGACGTTAATGTCGTACTGAGGGAAACGAACTCTGATTGGCTGATCTAGCGGCACTTTTGACTCTTGCAAGCATTTTTGTAACTTCGGAAAACCTTTCTGCGAAGACAGATCAAGCACTCGATTCGCTCTGACGGGAGGCAGATCGGTCGTGTTGCTGCGATAAAAGCAGACTGTTTTCTCGAGTTTCGATTTGAGTCGCACAACATACGGAACGCTGTCTTTTGACATGGTGAGCACGGCTGAGATAAACAGTGACGGACCGAGGAACACTAGGCCGAGGCGAACAATGATAAGCATGGACGAGAGAAGGTTGAGCCAAATGTTGCCGATTTCTGTGGTGCAGTGTATGGCGCCGGTGACGGAGTTCTTGTAGCAGCAGTTATGTCGAAACTTGGCGTAGCCGGCGTCGTTCTCGATAATTTCGTTACAGATGCGGCCGTCGTCGACGGTCGTGATATTTCCGTTGGCGTCGAAGTCGCGCATGAGAAGTCGTCGGACGCTGTCGATCTTGCGCCGGTCGCTGACGGCCTCCATGCAGCCGGGCGGCGAGTCTTGCAGCTCCACGTACAGCGTCTCGGTGCCCAGCGTCAACGTCATCATCGACAGAACGCCGTAGTTGAACGCCAGTGACAGTAGCGTCTGTCCGTGCGCGGTCGTCACGCGAGACCATTTCTTGGCGTCGTACGCACCGGCCATGTTCACCGTCAGCGGGTTGCGCGTGTAGCCGGTGAAGTTCAGCTGGTAGTCAATTAACGTTACCTTATCTTCAATCAGCATCTGTATCACCTTCTTGTGAACATATTGGTCAGTTGTCGTTAATCGGCACAGCCCGTCGCCAACCAGATTATCCTCGTCGATTGCTGGTGCAGTCGAACAGGTCGAAGGTAGAAATTCATTTTGCAAACTTAGTTCGCTGTCGTTCTGCGAATTTTCGCCGACCGGTTGCTGGCCTTCGGAAATCGCGACAACAGTCGCCGCAATCAGAACTATGCGCCTTATCTGCGCCATGTTTCACAATATTCACTAATGAGTCAAGTACTGTTGATGTCGATTCTATGACTGTTGGCCTATAGCGTTATTGCGTTTGACAGCGTTAGTAGTCTACGACGTCGTGTGGCTTGGGCTGTTAGCGTACACTCGACGCTCGGTGGCCGCCCGATGCTAAATGAGAGTGCGAAGAGTAAACAGAGCGAGACGACACTCGGCCAATATGCGCCGACTAACATTTACGCTGTGACAGCGGAGCCCTGATTATTTTGTGCAAGATAGACTTTTGTACTGGCAGCCAGAAGAAAAGCCAGGGGCCTCTGTACTAATTCGATACTTTTCAACTTTCTTTTGGCTTCATTTCAGTTTTGGAGAATGTGGAAATTTCGACCTAAAAATTCCCCATCGATATCCAAAAATATCAGGCTTCTGTGACAAAACCTGAAATCCGTCGAACAAATGTGGCAGACGCAGACCCATAACTGAAAATAGACAGTTGTGGGCGAAATCGCTTGCGCTAAAGCGACTTAGCCTAAAAACGATTAAAAACGTTCGAGTGCAGTATTTGTCGATATGCTTCGCGGTTTGAGCAAGCGAGCACAGAGTTTGTAGGCGTCGAGTGCGACATTCTGCACCGGTCGGCGGACGGCAAAAACAAACAGCACGATCGGCAACCAGCCCGAGGCACTATTGGCGACGTGGTAAGAAACACATTCTAGCATCTTGGGTGACGAATAGCTATACGAAAGTGCTGCACGTTATTGACGTCATCAGATGTCAGTAATGTCAATCACTACTTCTGTTGCTGCCACAGAGACGAGATGCCTGATTTCGTCAAGACTCTAAACGAAAGCGTTTGACGTAGATGAGTGCCACACAGCGCTCTTCTCTATTTCATTTTCATGAGCTACTTCCTCCAAAGATACAGACTAAGTTTTACATGTTTGTTTGTTTGGTAATAGCGAGAATACTCGAAAAGTTATAGTCGACTTTAAAGAAATATTTAAAAGGATAGAACGTGGCCCATGCGAAAGATAAGATTTTGTTGGCTATATGGTTCACTGTCTATTGTTTAGTCGCTCGTTTTTTGCCTCTGTGGACAAAAATAACGAAGCTGATTATCCACAGTTTTTGTTTGGTCGACGATGTTTTACACTAGTGTAGAAATAGTTATAATAGTTCAGCTATTTTGCATGTCAGACAAAAAACAAGACAGAATCAAGCAAACTTAGCCTAATTGGACAAACAATGGAGATTGACGGCGGCTGAGACGACAAGCTTTTGTTCGATCGACATTTCTTAGTGATACTAAAATATCGACTGCTGCAGCAACTGTGTGACAATAATTTGAGTCATTTTGGCCAGCGCCCATTTTTCGAGTATCCATACACTTCTTTAGCACATAGTGTATTACTGCATTTTTAAAGCCTCAACTATTACTTTCTTATAAAATTGGTAACCATAATGACTGCTATCTTTTAAAATTTCATGGGCGTAATTTATTTACTAATTTCAGTCGATCACATATGCACAGCTTCGAGGGCATTCGACACTATATTCTGTATCAGTTCGAAAAGACATTTTTCAGCAAAGAGCAACCAATGCACCTTAAACCTATAGCCGAAGCGTAACAACGGCTTATACGTTCAAGAATAAACTGGACAAATATTAGATGGACAGAAGCAAGCCACAAGAATCTGCATTTTTACTAAAGCGGCGGTGAGTTCACGGCCTATACGTGGGCAGAATGCATACTGAGTCTGCAGAGTAGGCCTACGTGCTGTATGGTGCCTGCCTACAGTACGGCCAGTACCCCCTCGTCTTTTTATGTTTCACCGTGTTTTTTTCTTTATTTAAACATCACGAGCAAATAATAAAAAGTTGCTCAAGATAAAATGGGCCCTACCGTAACCGTGAGCAATTACAGGTGTTATATTTCATATTTAGTTGATTTGCACTCTGCTGCAACGTAAACTAATGCTAAATTATTCCAATCGCGTGCGTTCTGATGATCTAAAGAAAAAGTTCTTGGGCAGGTTCGGCTGCTTAGAAAATCACTTGCACCGCAGTTGATTTGCACACATACATCTGATTTTCTGCCATTATTGATTAATATAATTATGCAAATAAAAAAAAGTCTAGAAACAAAGACATCATGAAGTCGCGAAAAATTAACTAAAACCCTCTATGCGTAAGTTATGCGTAAGTTCGTGCAGACGTTAGAAAGTAAAATATCACTGCACCTACCCAGGTACAGTTGTTTTAAAATGAAATTCGAAGTAATGTTTATGAGATGCGCGACGCATGTTGTTTTGGTCTATTTTTAGTAATTTTGAGCAAAATTTACTCTTTAAACCTGCGTCGCATCACGAAGTCGCAAAAAATCCACTAAAACCCTCTATTTTGAATTTCAAGGTCGTTTAAGGTCATGGATGTTGGTGCTTTCGGAAAGGTTCTTAGCAGTGCTTGTTATGGCAAGCAGTAAGTTTATGTCTCAGTGTTTACAACTGTCTCAGTGTCTCAGAACCTACAACCGTTCTCTTCTTTTGTTTGTTGCTAGCATAAGTAATCGTCATGCCAGCATCCAAAAACTGAAGTTTTTTTTAAAAATAGAATAAAGCTTAGTTTACGCACAAACGGAAAGCCTCGGTAAGCCGTGGAATTTGGACAATTTTGCCGCGGTGAGCCGCGGAATTTTGCGAACTGGCCCTCGGAATTTGGCAAAATTTACCACGGAGAACTGTAGTGTAACGTCAGCACGCCACGTGACGGTCATCACTCCTGGTTCCTCGTCGGCATCAGCTTCCTCTCCGGCATAACGTTCTTCGCCTTGACGCACTGCTGCTCGACCCTCCAAGTGACCCGATTGACCGCCGTCTTCCGTGTCATGGTCAGCGTGCCTCGGCGAACTACAGAGTACTCTTTCTCTCAAGGTTCTTGGGATGGACGGACTGTGTGTCAAACGTCCTTCATCGCCGCCACATCTCCCTTGACTAAGCTGTGACGGGATGGTTGAACGACCCGTGGCCATCTAAGTCGGCACTTGTGATTGTGTGCGAACTGAGTGGTGTGATAGATTTAATGTAATTTGATTAGTTTTATTGTTTTATTATAATTCTACTGTTTTAATACGATTTTATTACTTTAACGTGGTTTTATTATTTTTATTGATTTACTATAATTTTATTAGTTTTATGGATTTATTAAATAACAACACGAGAAAAAAAATTAATGGTGAAACTATTATTGCACGCGTTATCAACTTAATAACAATAATACAAAAGAAGTGCGCCAACAAACCGTCTTTATGCGTGATTAAATTGTACAAACAATAGCCTAGGAAGAGCGCCACTGGCAGTAGCCATAAGATTTAGGTAAAACACCACAGTTAAACCTTACACCCTTGCCCAGCCAAAGCCCTGGCCTAGGCCCTATAGCAGGTGCTATACCGACCGCGTCGAGGTCCGACTCGGATGTCTCTATCCCTAGCAGACTGGACTGGAGTCGGATTATTTAACGACGCTATATATAGTATCGAAGACTGTCAGCGTCATAGTATCCCTAGCAGCGGCGGCTGACTCTCTTTTATACCTTTTGGAGGGGGCGTGGCTCTTCACTTCATCACTGAAAACCGATGAATGATAAATGAAGAGTGAAGGAACGCGCGAGGAACTCATCACTGAAGACTGAAGACCTCGTCACCAACGAGCGAGGAGCGCAACGATGCGTGACTGAAGGCCGATGAGTGAACAGGGAGGACTCAGGAGTGACGAATGATGAGTGAAGAATGAAGACCTCAACACTGACGACCAACAACTAAAACTAGGTAGAACAATGAGACAATATAGATAAGAAACTGCCAGCGGTACTAACCTAGGCTAAAATAAACTACAAATAAAGAAAGGTAATGCCGAAAACCCCACAATAGGCCCTAGTCATCGATGTCGGTACCTCAGAAAAGCTTGTCAGCAGTGCTTGTTATATGATTAGCAGCACATCTGTATTTGTCTGCAACCGTCGCACGCCAGACCGAGTTAATAGCACTAAAATAACAATTTCGTAGATAGTATCACTCTTTGACGCCTTCGTTTAAGGAAAGTCTCCTTATCCAGCGTCACAACATTCAAGAAACTAGACACCTACGCTATTACAAGGTGAACACCCAAAGTTTCTATTTCATCTGGGCATTTGTGACAGACGGACAGATGGATGTAAAATGGTAACAAAAATTTTATATACTAAACAGATTGGACATTATTTCGAGCCAAAATTATAAATTCGACATATATTTGTTATTTCTGATTAATTCGGTGTGGTTAAATAGACGTAGTAGCGAAAATACACATGGAAAAGTTGCAGCAACGTGATTGCACTGATTAGAAAATTTATCGACTTTATAATAAATTATAAGCTTACATAATGTTTTGCCGACCGACCTTCAAAGCTTTGCCGTTAGCACATTTGGTATTAAATTTGCAATAAAGTAGGCCTACTCATTAAACTCGCTGTACATTTAGTTTACTGCTAAGATTCATAGCTTATGACTGACTGCTGCACCAGAAATGCATTATTAATATCAAGTAATAGGTGCGCGCCAACTTCTCGGGTGCAATGAGTGCAAATGCTTCCAGAATGGGTCAGAAGAATATGACGTCACACCGGCACACTTACAAAAGTTTTGATTTTAAACGCATATTTGCCATGCCACTTGTAGGATTTTAATTTAAATGAACGTACTATAGTTAGACGCACTACATATTGCATACATAAAACTACACATTTTGGGGATCCCAAAAAAGGATCCCCGACATTTCCGACTGTAACTTAAAAACCAACTATCAAATGTTGATAATTTTTGGCACAAAATTTTATTCTTAGTACAAGTTGTGTACAACTTGCCATCAGACGACCGTTGATTTTTCCACCTCATCTAATGTATGCTTTTGCACTACTTATAAAAAGCAGATAAAGCAAAATATGTGTTAAAATAAGCCGAAAACTTGAAAAAAAACATCCCCGACATTATCGATCGTAACCTGAAGAAAGATTAGCAAATTTTAATAATTTTCGACAAAAATATTTCTTACATAACTGGCTATTAAATAAGTGTTTTAGTTTTTACTTTACCTAACGTCTGCTTTTGCACTACCTGGGGAAAGCAGACCAAGCATAATACGTGTTAAAGTGAATGAACAAAAGTCAATAAATTCCATCTATCTTAATCTGTGGGCCCCAACAGCAGGTCCATTACAAGGTTCGACTGTCATGCAGCAGTGTGTCTACCAGATAAAATTTAGGAATGTTTGTGAAGTCAAGAAGCGACTGGTAGTGCCTGGATTGGTCTGGAGCAGAACATTATCGATACTCCTGTCAGTAAATAGAGAAAGCGTCTCCTTGCCTGTGTTTGCATAGGCCACCACTTCAAGCAATTTTACTGCAGGCAGTTGAAAAATGGACAACTGGATGAAATGCCAGCGAGAGTGTCAGAAATGTAAACAAAATGTGTTTTTACGCGTTATGTTAATTAAGCAATCATATCGCATTAGATAAAAAATGATATTTCGCTGGTTGTGTTTTCCCCAGATAGTGCAAAAACAAACGTTGCGTAAAGTGGAAAACTAAATGGTCATATCAAGAATATGCTTACGAAAAATTATCGAAATCTGATAATTGGTTTTCAAGTTACGAACAAAAATGTCGCCGCGGGATGCGTTTTTGGGACACAGTGTAAATATTAGCCAATTTGGATAGGAGAACTTGCATATTGTATTAATAGCTAGACTATGTCTAATGCCAACATTATAATTTTCTGACGCTCGTTTTAAATGACTATTGACGCTTCGTTCTGTTTCGATCCGCTTTTTTGGTGTTTATTTCTACATACCATACGATTGTAACGGATGGACGGGCGGCAGAATTCCCATAGTGTAATTACTGTCAGTGTTGAACTATCGTACGCGTCACGCAATAAAGTTTTATAAGTTAGACGAAGCAGCGTGCAGATGAATAATTGGCGAGCTGTGCAATCAATAGCCGACCACTCATGACACACCTACCTTAAGACACGCGATGGAATGATCAAGTACGGTACAATCTGCTTCGATAGACTAACCGCGTATACGTTGTCTGATTGTTCAAGCGAAGTAAGGTATTTCGGTACACTTACAAAAATGTATAGGCAAAAGAAGGCGTAGCGTACGCATACTGGGAGTATTTTCCGCAAGCGACTATCGACAAAATGATAAACTTGGCTGTGTTTATAAATGAAGGTTTGGCGTGACGCTGTCGCAGTTAGCTGAGCGGCGAATGTCTTCCGGACAGTTGTGGCTCGAGTAGACGTGGCAGCATGCACGTTCTTTCACAAACCTGGAAAACGGCAGCGACGACCTCGCTCAGTGATCTTTACCACCGTTCAAGTTTGACGTGCACTGTTGCTATGCTTTGATTAGTGGAGGTTGTTAGTGACAACATCGTACGCTGATCGGCAGCTGCTAAGCTGATACGAGAGTGAAGGGAGGGCAGAACCGTTACGACCTGGCGTATATACTGACGGTCACTTACTGTCTTGGCATCAGTACAGTATGGCTGCAGGCAGCGTAACAAACTGTCTGACAGTCGTTGTAGTTTTAGCAGCATTCGCACCATCCTCGTTGGCTTTAACTCTGCAGCCAGCTCGTAATTTTACTCAAGTTTACGGTAAAGCAGGAACACAGTACGAAAATGTAACCTGGTCTGTTTCGCGTGCGTTGAAAAATGAGAGCAAGCATGTTGATCTGACCGACGGGCTGTGTCGACTGACGACTACTGATCCGTACATTTACAACAAGGTGGTTCAGATGCTGACGGAGAACACAGCGACCCTCATCGACTACCAGCTGAACTTCTCCGGCTACACGCGCAACCCGCTGACGGTGAACGTGGCCAGTGCGTACGACGCCAAGAAATGGTCTCGCGTGACGACCGCTCACGGACAGACGCTACTGTCACTGGCGTTCAACTACGGCGTTCTGTCGATGATGACGCTGACGCTGGGCACCAAAACGTTGTACGCGGAGCTGCAGGACTCGCCGCCCGGCTGCATGGAGGCTGTCAGCGACCGGCGCAAGATCGACAGCGTCCGACGACTTCTCATGCGCGACTTCAATCCCAACGGACCGATCACGACCGTCGACGACGGCCGCATATGTAACGAAATTATCGAGAACGATGCCGGCTACGCCAAGTTTCGACATAACTGCTGCTACAGAAACAGCATCACTGGTGCCATTGAGTGTACCACGGAAATCGGCAACATTTGGCTCAACCTTCTCTACGGCATGCTCATCGTCGTGCGTCTCAGCTTGCTATGCTTCGGACCTTCGTTCTTTATTTCGGCGATCGAGAGCATGTCAAAAGACAACATACCGTACGTCGTTCGACTAAAGACGAAACTAGAGAAAACAGTTTGCTTTTGTTACAGCGAAACGAAATTGCCGGGAAACTTGTCCGCTAAACGCGTTTTGGATCTGACGACGATGAAGGCGTTCCCGAAACTACGCAACTTGGTGCGATCTTTGAATCTTCCGTTGGGAAAACCAGTCAAGGTTCGCTTCCCTCAGTACGACATCTGCGTTGACTACAAAAGGATGCTGAAGGAAAATAACGTTCCGGTAAGTTTGTTCCAGTCGCTGTTTCGCGCCATATTTTTGTGTCAAATGCGCTTTGTCGCACCTTTTAAAGAATGCTGCAAAACGAACATGTTGTATTCCGAAGAGCGTTCAGTTCCGTGGGCCAAATTTTGTCGCAAATTCGGCAAAGTCCTGCTCATTTTCCTGCTGCCGACGCCTTTCTATATCCGCCTGATAATATTTTACACGTTCGAATACGACGCGCTGGAGAGTAGAAAAAGAGCGATAGCTCTCGGAGGTCTCAAAGAGTCGTATGAAAACAGTTTGATTCATTACCTCACCCCGACACACAGCTTATTCATCTTCATCTACGTCGTTTACGGTGTCACGGCGCTTTTCCTCGCGTTCATGTTTCGTCCTCACAAGGAACATCGACTGCAGAAAGTGATCGTTGACTCGTTCAGGGATCTGAAGCGTCTAAACTGGACCAACACCCTGGCCATGTTCATGGCAAATGTCATTTGGCCGTTCAAACGGTTTCGACTGCTCGGCTGTCTGGTGTGCCTCGTCTACTGGCCGATCGCTTTACCCCTTACCGTTATCATATCCGTCGCTTACTTCATTCCAACCATCTACCTGACTGTTCGTATGGCGGTCCACTCCAAAGTGGCAAGCGTCGTTAAAGCAAGGCGGTCCCACAGGAAAACCTACAAGGTCAGGATCACGGTCGATGAAGACGTGCGTCGCTTTGAGACGGAGAACGTGCTGAAGAAACTGCTGAATCGCGACAGCGAGATGCACGACTCAAACTTCTCGCTAGACGACATCGATCACGTCAAGCCGAAGGAACACGACATCGAGATGGACGATGATAACGCGTCGCGAGCTTCCACCATCATCCGGTACGGAAACTTTAGCTTCCGTCGAGCGCTGAAGTACGTCGTCAGTGCGTTGATGTGCATCGTGAGTCTGTACGGCGTGGTTGTCATTCTATCGGAGGTGGTCGGATGTTTCGTGGAGATGGTCGTGTTCACGGTGATGGGCTGCATCGTCAACGCCGGCTCTCTGCTGCGCTACGTCATGCTGCTCGTCATAGTCTTCGTCTACTGCTGCGACTGCTTCAACAACATCTCCAAAAAGTACCTCAAGATGAACAAAGCGCTTTTCAGCGAGGTCAAGGGCCGCGTCAAGGACCTCGAAACGGTTACCAGTCTGCCGTCGTCTCTGCAGGAGAACTGCGGCTTTAAGGCGCAGGAGCTCAACGAGCAGGCACACTACGAAGGTTCCGACGACGTCGCCGAGAAGCCGCCAAACCATTGGATGATCAACGATCTTGTACTGTTCGTCGACAGCGAAGACACGCCACGCATTCCGAAGCAGCTGTTCGACGAGGTGACTCAAATCCGTGTTGCCGGGGTCCCGGGGCCGGTGTACCGCGGTCACATTGAGGCATTCCGCCAGCTCATTCAAATCGTTCTTTTCATTCTCTTCGTCTTCATTGTCGTTTTGTCGTTCGGAGCGGTGTACAAGATCTCAACCACCAATCAGATGCTAGCGACGCTTGTTGGCGGCTTTCTGCCGATGATTCTGAGGACGTTCCTGGCACCACCCGCGCCGGACGTCGAGCTGGGAACGGTCAGCTTCAAGAGCAAAATGGACGAAGTCATCAAAAACTTTTGCCAGTACTGGCCCGTCTACGACCTTCCGTTCGAACTGGTCCCGGAAGATGAGGACGCCGGCGAAAATGAGAGAAATGATGACAAGCAAACGAAGACCTGTGACAAACCAGTAGCCGCAGCAGCAGCAACAACAATAGCCGATGAAAGCGCGTCATATTTTAACAGTAACGGCGGATGCGGCGGCAAACTGGCGGTGCGCAGTGAGACGATATTTGTCGACGAGTACAGCCCGGAGAACGACCTTATCACATCGACTTCCATCCCGCTGACAACGTACTACAAACAGTCGACCGAAACAGTAGACGGTTTTTCAGCGGGGGCGGAGAAAGTTGTAAGGATAGAGTCGCCACCTGCCTACGAGCAGGTGGACATCCTGATCTATCTGCCGCACGTGGATCTGCAGTGGCTGGACGAGTGGTCAGACCTCGATGTCAGCTCGACCTCTAACGTCCGGCTGTAAACTTGTCGCCTGATAAAGTGTCCGTACACTCTATCTTCACTATAAGCTGATAGCTGTATAATTGCCTTTATTCTGTATACAAGTAGCGTTGTTCGGTTTTGGCTAACGAGGAGTACTGCTGTTCTTGCGATATAGCATGCCATAACGGATTTTTACCAAATTTTGGCTCGTGATGTGTCTTAAAACAAAGATAAATTGTTTCAATGTTGTAATGGAGTTGCACTTTAACTTAACGATGACTGATAGCGTTTTCTCAAGTATAATTTACTTTTGCTTTGCCGTTATGTGTTTTTAAATGCGAGGCCAATTAGTATTACAAATTGATTTGTGTACAAAGCGTAGCATTGCAAACGCTTAAGTTACGGTCATGTCAGATATTTGGGAACAATAATTTAACGTTGTCAAAATCTAAGTTTGCATGTTTCTTTGAAACGAGCAGTTGACATTTCACGCGCTGTGACTCATACAAACATTCTCACCGACTACTGTCTATATGTCTTGCCAAATCTTACCGATTTTAAGCTTTTTTCGCTGCTACACTGAAGGAAATTTGCGAAAAAGCTATCGTTAATGTTTTAAGGCAAAATCTTCAACACTACACATAGTTTAAACATTACAGTCAAAAAACTAACATGAACTTTACACGCTCAACAACGAACACTGAGCTCATTCCTAAGTTTATTACGGTTTTGCAAAAATATGAACTAACCTGAACTATAATGGCGAGCAGTAACTGTTATGAACTTATGACAACAGTGTTCGGTTCAGTTCAAGTCTTAGTTGGTTTCGATTTCTACGGTCTTAGAGTTCGTCTTAATTGTTTATATTGCTCGTTCCAGCTAAATACATTATTTTTTTTAAAAAAAAATTATAGTGTACGAACTTAAGTATCGCTATATACAATGTAAGTCAGAAAATTTTACACACCCAAAGTTTTTTAAACGTTATTTTTAAACAACTGTAAGTTCTAAGCCATATTTTACAAGCATATTCGGCGTTTAAATCTATGCCAAACTGCAAAGTTTTATTTGATTATTCTCACATCTGACCACTGTACCGACTTCGTCGTGGAGGATGGATGGCCACCGAGTTCACCAGACCTCAAAACACTTTGTTTATGGGGTGCAATGCTGCATACATTTTGCAAACTTAATTCCAAGTCAAAGACCATTCTGAAGCTAAAAAGTGTGCAGCAGCAGATATGGGATGACTGCCGCCGACTTATGCATTATCGCCTGAATGCATGCGTTTTGGCCGGTGATGAACATTTTAGCGAAAATCTTTATTCACCATCACTGGTAGCACAACAGAATAATTTTTAAAAAAAATAAACATATACAATAATACGACAAAATCAGTCACATGACCATAGGCAAAAAAATTTTAACTACCTAACATCAAATGCAAACTTTTTCAAGAAATATTTTATCAAATATCTTTAACTGTTTTTAAAACAGTGATACCTCAATAATTTGTGTTTTTACTATTTGTTTATTCTCAAATATCAAAAGTTTGAATAAAGTAGTAAATGCGCTGTGAAAATAGAAAATTCTCTAAGTGATCGCGCTAAATGTGGCATACTTCATTAGCTTTAAGAATATTTGAGTGAAACTTTGCAGTCTGGCTTAAATTTGAACGCCAAATATGCCTGTAATAATGGCTTAACATTTTCAGTCTCTGACTAAAAATTTATTTTTAAAACTTCAGGAGTGTAAAATTTTCTAACTCACACTCTTGCAAATTTGTTCGACTTACATATATTATCAAAATAAGATCGTTTAGAATAATAGGCCTACGTAATTATCTTTGTACAGATAAAAATTGTCGCAGGTTAGCAAACCAGGCTTACAGCAAATTGGCGATCAATGCATCAGAATAATAGCACGCAACAGAAAACTTAATCATATTGGCAAGTTTGCTTGGTACAGTTACTACATACATCAGAGATTAAGACAAGTGCTAGTTGAGACAGAAAAAAATCAAATGAAACAAATCATCAGCAATATTATCTTAATCAGAGGCGTGGCCACAGAAAATGCCGAAGAAAATTAGTATAACATGATTCATTCGCGTGAACACTTTTAATCTGATATTGAAATTAACAAATCCTACGGTAAGTACACTCGCTTTCGCAACGTCATTGGTTTATTGGTTATTTACAATTTCCACGCCGCATGACTGTTCTGTAAGCTTTTTAAGCAAATAACAATAAAATAATAAAACGTTTCATTTTCATCGCGGCCTACCGTGTATTATGCGAGTGCAACGAACCATAATACACGAGCCATAATACACTCTAGACCGTGATGAAACGTGCTTATTTCATGACTTTGATCGACGGTGTGTTCTGCGCCGAACATATAATAAACAAACTCTAGAGACGCTTTTCAATCTTCACGGTTGATTGGAGTGAGATCATGAACAGTTATAACACTGTCGACTGTGGTGAGAGATACGAGGAAAACTATGAAGTCGTGGTAAAGTAAGTAAGTAAATAAGTCTTGCGTCGTGCGGTCGGTCGGCGGTCGGTTACCAGCGTCTGTGGGTAGCTCTGAACAGAGCCGCTGCTGCAGCTGCAGCTGCTGCCATGTGAGCGGGTTGCAGCGGCAGCAGACCGACTGGCAGTGCCGCTAAACGTGACGTCATCTCGTCTGAACGAGCTCGGCTCACATCACCCGGGGCTCTGCAGATGACCTTCGCGTCCCTGACCGTCGGTGACGTAACCGGGTGTTGACCGGCACCGCCACCACTACACGGCTTGCCGTCACGGACCAGCACCGGCACGGCGACCCGTCGAGGTGCCGGCAGTGGTGCCAGATCAAGGCCGCGCTCCTGGCGCGCCTTTTTCAGCTTATAGCGATGATTCTGGAACCAGATCTTGACCTGGGTCGGCGACAGGCGCAGTATGCTGGCGAGGTGTTCGCGCTCGGGCGCCGACAGGTAGCGCTGCTGGCGGAAGCGGCGCTCCAGCTCAAACGTCTGCGCCTTCGAGAACAGAACGCGACGCTTTTTCTTTCCACTTCCGGTAGGTGAAGCGCTTCCGGTGTCGCCGCCACCGGGCGTCTGTGATTGGTTGTCGTCGCTGACCGCGTCGTCGCCGAAGTCGTCGACGTACTCGGCGCCCGATGACGTCATGTCGATGACGTCTCGGGTTGTACCGGAAGTGACGTCATCGTCGTCGTCATGGTGATGGTCGAGCGGTGGACTGTCGCGATCGTCGGTCAGCCAGTGAGCGGGGGCGGGCTGTGGGCTGCTGGGCCAGACACCGGCACTGGCGTCTCCAGGATGTACTTGGTTGAACGCAGTCAAGCGATGATGTGGAAAAGCTGACGTGAACCCTGCGGCTACCGGATTGCTGCCCACTGCACATGGCAGTACATACATACCAATACACCAGTCACATTTCATTGTCGTTACCTTTTCTAGAATGTTCACATCATCATCATCATCATCGACAACCGTGGGCTCAATGCCCGTTGGTGTCTGACGCCATTCTTACTATCGCTGCCCACCGCTGCCTATCTAGGGCAGCGTGGCTTAACTCCTGCAGGGTTGTCCCACA